>Ga0155449_1114_pt1 | contig 50207 bp, 39 predicted proteins | sample RifCSPhighO2_02_FD_111897 | JGI IMG/M metagenome (GOLD analysis project Ga0155449, IMG submission 111897) | Pseudomonadales bacterium RIFCSPHIGHO2_02_FULL_60_43 | reverse complement strand
AACGGGTGGCACTCGTTGCACACGTCCAGGCTCAGCGGCTTGGCCAGGGTGGAGCGAGTTTCGATCACGTTGCCACAGCTGCAGGTGGCGGTGACGGCTACATAGTTCGGGTGGATATCGGCTTTCATGATGATTCCTCAGGGCTGTCGTGCCGCCACCAGACACTATTGTCAGGTACCGCACGGAAATAGGCCGGCGATGATACCAGAGCACCGCCGCGACGCAAGGCCGGCCGTCGACTGGCAGCATGCTAAGATCGCGCCCTGCAACCAGGAGCCCATCGCTTGCCCGACGTCATATTGCGCCTCGCATTGCCCTCGCCGCTGCGCCGCCTGTTCGACTACCGTGCCCCGCCCGGTGTGCCGCGCAGCGCCTTGCAGCCCGGTGCGCGGCTGCGCGTGCCGTTTGGTCGACGCGAAATGATCGGCATCCTGATCGAAGTCACGGAGCACAGCGACGTGCAGGCCGACAAGCTCAAGCCCGCCCTGCAATTACTGGACGCCCAATCACCACTGCCGCCCGCACTATTCAAGCTGTGCCTGTGGACCGCGCAGTATTACCAGCACAGCCTGGGCGACACCCTGAGCTGGGCGCTGCCAGTGCTGCTGCGCCAGGGCGAGCCGGCGGAAGTACGCCAACAGCGCTTCTGGTCGGTCACCGCCGGCGCGCAGCTGGACGACCCCCGCCTGAGCCGCGCACCGCGTCAGCGCGACGCCCTGAAAACCCTGGCCCAGCACCCCCACGGCGTTGCCCATGCACTGCTGAGCAAACTGCAGCTGAATAAGGACAGCCTCGACCTGCTGCTGGAAAAGGGTCTGGTGCAGATTGACGTGCGCCGTCATGCGCCGAGCGAGCGCCACGCCAACTGGTTGGCGCAGCCGGAGCTACCGCTGAATGCTGAGCAGCGCGCGGCCAGCGAGGCGATCCGCTCAGGTTTCGGCAGCTTCAACGCCTTTCTTCTCGCCGGGGTCACCGGCAGCGGCAAGACCGAGGTCTACCTGCAGCTGATCCGCGAAACTCTGGAGGCCGGCAAGCAGGCTCTGGTGCTGATCCCGGAGATCAACCTCGGTCCGCAAACCCTGGCGCGTTTCGAGCAGCGCTTCAACGCCCGTATTGCCCTGCTGCACTCGGCAGTGAATGACCGCGAACGCCTGGACGCCTGGCTGGCGGCGCGCGATGGCGAGGCGGACATCATCATCGGCACCCGCTCGGCGTTGTTCACCCCCATGCAGCGACCGGGGCTGATCATCATCGACGAGGAGCACGACGCCTCCTATAAACAGCAGGAAGGTCTGCGCTACCACGCCCGCGACCTGGCGGTGGTACGTGCCCATCAGGAGAACATCCCGATCGTGCTGGGCTCGGCAACGCCCTCGCTGGAAAGCCTGCACAACGCCCACAGTGGCCGCTACGCCCTGCTGCACCTGCGTGAGCGCGCCGGAGGCGCCAAGCAGCCGCGCTTTCTGCGCCTGGATGTGAAAAGCCGACCGTTGGATTCCGGCATCTCCGGCCCCATGCAGCAGGCCATCGCACAAACCTTGCAGGCCGGCCAGCAAGTATTGGTGTTCCTCAACCGCCGCGGTTTCGCCCCGACCCTGCTCTGCCACGACTGCGGCTGGTTGTCCGAGTGCCCGCGCTGCGATGCACGCATGACCGTGCACCAGCGCTCACGCGAGCTGCGCTGCCACCATTGCGGCCACGTCGAGCGCCAGCCGAGCAACTGCCCAAAGTGCAACAACGTCGACCTGCGCCCGGTCGGTGCCGGCACCGAGCGCGCCGAAGAACGCCTGGAAATTCTCTTCCCCGACGTGCCGGTCTTGCGCGTCGACCGCGACAGCACCTCGCGCAAGGAGGCCATGACCACCTTGTTCAACACCGTGCAGCGCGGCGAGCCGTGCATCCTGGTCGGCACGCAGATGCTCGCCAAGGGTCACCACTTTCCGCGGGTGACCCTGGTGGCGATTCTCGATGCCGATGGCGGCCTGTTCTCGGCGGATTTTCGCGCCAGCGAACGCATGGCCCAGCTGATCGTGCAGGTCGCCGGCCGCGCCGGACGTGCCGAAGAGCCGGGCAAGGTGATTATTCAGAGTCACCTTGCCGACCATCCTTTATTGGTGCAGCTGACCGAGCAGGGCTACTTCGCCTTCGCTGAACAGGCCCTTAGCGAGCGGCGCGGCGCGGGCCTGCCGCCGTTCTGCCACCTCGCGCTACTGCGTGCAGAGGCACACAAGCCCGGCCAGGCTGAAGGTTTTCTCGATGATGCCTGCACGGAAGCCGAGCTGTTGCTGAACGAGCTAAAACTCAGCGGCATCGAACTGCTTGGTCCGGTGCCCGCGCCAATGGAGCGCCGCGCCGGCCGCTACCGCGCCCAGCTGCTGGTGCAGGCTAACGCCCGCGCACCGCTGCATCGCTTACTCAACACTTGGATGCATGCACTGGAACAGATGCCCAGCGGCCGTGCGGTGCGCTGGTCATTGGACGTAGACCCCATCGATCTGTTCTAAGACAGGCCGCCGCGCTCAGCCTGTTACACTGCACGCCATTTCGTTTAGCAGGCCTGTACCGTGACCCACACCGCTTTCTCTTCTCTGCCGCTTTCCGCCGCCATGCTGGCGAACCTCGAGTCCCTCGGTTACAACGAGATGACCCCGATTCAGGCGCAGAGCCTGCCGGTAATGCTCAAGGGCATGGACCTGATTGCCCAGGCCAAGACCGGCAGCGGCAAGACCGCCGCCTTCGGCATCGGCCTGCTCAACCCGCTTAACCCGCGCTACTTTGGCTGCCAGGCACTGGTGATCTGCCCAACCCGCGAGCTGGCCGACCAGGTCGCCAAGGAACTGCGGCGCCTGGCGCGCTCGGCGGACAACATCAAAATTCTGACTCTGTGCGGCGGCGTGCCGTTTGGCCCGCAGATCGGCTCGCTGGAACATGGCGCGCAGATCATCGTCGGCACCCCGGGGCGCATCCAGCAGCACCTGAGCAAGGGCACGCTGAAACTCGACGGCCTCAATACCCTGGTGCTCGACGAAGCCGACCGTATGCTCGACATGGGCTTCTACGACAGCATCGCCGACATCATCAGCCAGACCCCGACACGCCGGCAGACCCTGCTGTTCTCCGCCACCTACCCGGCCGGGATCAAGCAGCTGTCCGCGACGTTTATGCGCGATCCACAGCAGGTCAAAGCGGACGCCCTGCACGACGACACACAGATCGAGCAGCGTTTCTACGAAATCGCGCCAGAAGAGCGCATGGACGCGGTGGTCAAGCTGCTCAACAGCTATCGCCCGCAGTCCTGCGTGGCCTTCTGCTTTACCAAGCAGCAGTGCCAGGAAGTGGTCGATCACCTCACCGCTAAAGGTATTTCGGCCGCCGCGCTGAACGGTGACCTAGAACAACGCGACCGTGATCAGGTGCTGGCGATGTTTGCCAACCGCAGCCTTTCCGTACTGGTGGCCACAGACGTGGCCGCCCGCGGCCTGGATATCGACGCCCTGGACATGGTGATCAACGTCGAACTGGCGCGTGATTCGGAAATTCACATTCACCGCGTCGGCCGTACCGGCCGTGCCGGTGAAAAGGGCCTGGCCATGAGCCTGGTGGCCCCGGCCGAGGGCCACCGTGCTCAAGCCATCGAAACCCTGCAAAAGGCCCCGCTCAACTGGCACCCACTGAGCAGCCTGAAGCACCAGGGCGGCGCGCCATTACAGCCACCGATGATCACCCTGTGCATCGGCGCGGGCCGTAAAGATAAACTGCGCCCCGGCGATATTCTCGGCGCGTTGACTGGCGAGGCCGGCATCCCTGGCGCGCAGGTCGGCAAGATCGCGATCTTCGACTTCCAGGCCTATGTCGCCGTTGAACGGGTCGTGGCCATGCAGGCACTCAAGTGCCTGAGTGAAGGCAAAATCAAGGGCCGCTCGCTGCGTATCCGTACCCTATAGTTGCCATAAGCGCTAAACAGACGGTCGCCGTGACGCGACCAGCGACAGAGGAGTAGCACCCTTGCGCAATATTCTGGTGATCGAAGACAGCCCATTGGTGCTGAAAATTCTCGAGCATCTGTTTCGCAAGGAGACCGGCTTCCAGCCCATCTTCTGTGCGTCCCTGGGCGAAGCCCAGGTGATGCTGGAGACCTCGGCGGAGCTATTCTTTGCCGCGATCGTCGACCTCAACCTACCGGACGCCCCGGACGGTGAAATCGTCGACGTGGTAATGAGCTATCACCTCCCTTGCATCGTGCTCAGCGGCACCTACAACGAACAGCGCCGCGATCAGATGCTGCTCAAGGGCGTGGTCGATTACGTCCTCAAGGAAAGTCAGCACTCCTATGAGTACGCCTTCCGCCTGCTGCACCGCCTGGAAAGCAACAGCACCGTGAAGATCCTCATTGCAGAGGACTCAGATGCCACACGCCACTACATCCGCCACGTGCTGACCCCGCATCGCTACCAGATTATTGAGGCCTGCGACGGCGATGAAGCCCTGAGAATCCTCAAGGAACAGCCGGACATCGATCTGCTGGTGGTCGACCACAGCATGCCGGGACTCAGCGGTTTTGACCTGGTCAAACTGCTGCGGCAGAAGATGAAGCGCCACGAGCTGATCATTCTTGGCCTGTCCGCAGACACCAAGGGCTCGCTCAGCGCCAAGTTTATCAAGCACGGTGCCGATGACTTTTTGCGTAAACCGTTCTGCTCGGAAGAGCTCAACTGCCGGGTGATGTCGACCCTGGAACGCCGCGACCTGCTGCGCGCGTTAAAACAAGCGGCGCAGTACGACGCCCTCACCGGCCTGAATAATCGCCGTGCGTTTTATGAACATGGCCAACAGCTGTTCCAGCAGGCCCGCTCCGGTGGCCGTGACCTGAGTGTGGCGATGCTCGATCTGGACTTTTTCAAACGGATCAACGATGACCACGGTCACGCCAGTGGCGATGCGGCACTCATCGGCTTTGCTCGGGCGTTTTCCGCCACCTTCCCAGACGCTCTACTCGGTCGCTTGGGCGGGGAAGAATTTGCCATGGTCAGCCAGCAGGACGCTGCCACCCTCAGCGACACCCTCGACCAGCTGCGCACGCACTGCGCCAACTTGAAGTACGCCATCGGCGCACCTGCACTGTCATTCAGTGCCGGCATCTATCATGGCGCCCCTGATGACCTGGAAAGCCTGCTGCACCAGGCCGACCTGCGTCTGTATCAGGCCAAGAGCCAAGGCCGCGGGCGCAACTGCTGGCAGTAGTGCATGCGGTCTGCTGGCGATGCAGCATTAGGTCCTAGAGCCCATGGCGCAGAAAGATCTGCGCATAGCTGCCATCGGCGCGCATGCCCTCAATAGCCTTATTGAAAGCATCAGCAATTTGCTGATGCTGCGGATGCTTGCGGCTAACCAGAATGTGCAGGCCGTTTTCGCTCAACGGCTGCGGCAGAAACTCCAACTGATCGCGAATCCCGGCAAGGCTGCGACTCAGGTGAAAGCGCGCCACCAGCTCATCCTCCAAGGTCAGCTGCACCCGCCGTGCCTGCAACATCCGCGCGCCCACCTCGAAGCCCACCACGCCCACTTTGGTCAAACGACTGTCCAGATCAAACTCACTGGAGTAGGCATACCCGCGCACCACAGCGATGCTGTAGGGGTACAGATCCGGCAACGTACGGAAGTTGATATGACTGTCCTTCCGTTGCAGAAAACGAATGCGGTTAATCAGGTAGGGCTGTGAGTAATGGCCAAAAACCGCGCGCTCGTCGGTATACCAAGCGTTGATCAGGACATCGTAGATTTCTTGCTGCAACCCCCGCACCGCACGCTCCCACGGCACCTGGACATAACTGGTGGTATAGCCGGCGCGGGCCAGGGCGGTGGTCACCAGGTCAGAGGCCACCCCGTTGTTCAGCAGCGTCTGGTCATTGAATGGCGGCCAAGGGTCCGCCACCAACCGTAAGGTCTCTGCAGCATGGCCATACAGAGGCGCCAACAGCAGCCACGACAGCAGGCAGGCACGCAGTCCATTCATCAACGGCGATTCCAGAGAAAGCAGAACACTAATCCTAGTCGATCACTGGCTCAGCCACACCCTACTGGCCATGCGCTAATATGCGCGCTGTTTTGCGCCAGCCTTGGCGCGTGTCGCAGGTTGAGGAAATGGCTGTGCTTACCCCCCAGGTCGTGATTATCGGAGCCGGTGCCGCCGGGCTTATGTGTGCATTGACGGCTGCTGCGCGCGGACGCCAGGTGTTGCTGCTGGATCACGCCAACAAAGCCGGCAAGAAGATCCTGATGTCAGGTGGCGGGCGCTGCAATTTCACCAACATGTACTGTGAACCGAGCAATTTTCTTTCGGAAAATCCGCACTTCTGCAAATCCGCCCTGGCACGCTACACCCAGTGGGACTTTATCGGCCTGGTGGCCAAGCACGGCGTGCCATACCACGAAAAGAAACTCGGCCAGCTGTTCTGCGACAACAAGGCCAGCGACATCCTCGGCCTGCTGCTGAGCGAGTGCGATGAGGCCGGCGTCGAGCTGCGCCTGGAAACCTCGGTCAGCGAGATCAGCAAGCGGGACAGTGGTTATCAGCTGCAGACCAGCGCCGGCCTGGTGCGCTGCGAGTCGCTGGTGATCGCCACTGGCGGCCTATCGATTCCAACCCTCGGCGCCAGCGGCTTTGGCTATCAGGTGGCCAAGCAGTTCGGCCACGAGCTGCTGCCGACCCGCGCCGGCCTGGTGCCGTTTACCCTCACCGACCCGCAGCTTAAAGCGCTGTGCACCGAGCTGTCCGGCACCTCAGTCGAGGATTGTGTGGTGAGCTGCAACGGCCAGAGCTTCAAGGAAAATATCCTGTTCACCCACCGGGGCCTGTCCGGTCCGGCGATTCTGCAGATTTCCTCATTCTGGCAACCCGGCGATGCCGTGAGTATCAACCTGCTGCCGCATATCGACCTGCCCGAGTGGCTCGATCAGCAACAGCGCGAACGCCCCAATAGCGAGCTGAAAACCCTGCTCGCCGAGCTGTTTACCAAGAAGATGGCCGGGTTGCTGGCCGACAACTGGTTCGCTTCCAAACCGATGAAGCAGTACACCCACGCCGAACTCAAGGCGATTGCCGAGCAGCTCGGCAACTGGCAACTGGTGCCAGCCGGCACCGAGGGTTACCGCACCGCTGAGGTTACCCTCGGTGGCGTCGATACCCGCGAAGTGTCATCTAAAACCATGGAGTCGCTGAAGTCACCGGGGCTGTATTTTGTCGGCGAGGTGCTGGATGTAACGGGGCATCTGGGCGGTTTCAACTTCCAGTGGGCCTGGGCCTCCGGTTACGCGGCAGCCCAGTACGTCTGACCACTCAGGGCGCCGGGGCAGGCTCAAGCGGCGGCAACGGCTCACCCGGCAACCACTTCTGGTGGATCACGGTAAAGCTGCCATCCCTCTTCATCGCGTCGAGTTCACTTTGCCAGCGGCTGATCAACGCATCATCCGTCTGCAGAGAAAAAGCGATGTAGCTGTCGCTGTGCATGAAGTCGAACAACAGCTGCACTTCATCCGCCTGGATATCGCCCTGTGCCAGCAGGGCATTGATGCTCAGGTTATCCAGCACCATCAGCTTGACCCGACCGAGCTTGAGCATGCTTACCACCTGCGCCGGCCCGGTTACCGGGGTGAGGTTGCTGAAGCCCTCGGCCAGCAGCCGCTGATGGCTGTACCAGTCGCGCGGCACGGCAATTTCGCCGTACTCGCGTGCTTCTTCTAAACGGCTGATCGATAGAAAAGAGCGGCGCAGGGCGTAGAAGCTGGTGACGTTGCGGGTAATCGGCCCGACCCACTTGAACAGCTGTTCACGCTCACGGGTGCGCATGGCCACAAACAAGCCCGTGTTCGGTCGGGTCAAGGCCTCCTGATACCCACGCGCCCAAGGCACCACGCTGATCGGCGCGCTCTGCCCGGTGCGCTGCAGGATGGCTTGCACCACTTCAGTGGCTAGCCCTTTGGGTTCGCCGTTCTCGCTGAAATTGATGGGCGGGTATTCTTCGGTGTAGAAGCGCAGCGGCTGAGCCTGTAAAACCCTGCACGACAAGCAGACAAGCAGCAACACGAGCAATCCACGCACACAGGTGTACAACACGGCAGATGCCTCGCGAATGGCGGATAGTTTAAGCGTAGCCCGGCCGCCGTGATTCACACCAACCCATCGATCGGCGCCACATTTTAATCGGTGGCAACACGGCTTACAGCTGCCAAGTCGACACAGACTCCGTTAGGCTGCTACCTGTTACGGTTGATCAAGGTCGGGCCATGCCGTTCACTGCGCTGCGCCACTCGCTTCGTCGCCTCTGGGCCCAGGATAAATTCAGCTACAGCCTGCGGGTGTTTATCGCCCTCAGCGGTGCCTTGATGCTGTGCTGGTCGCAGGGCTGGATGCATGCGCTGATCCCGTTGTTTCTCGGTGTCATCGCCAGCGCCCTGGCGGAAACCGATGATAGTTGGCAGGGCCGCGTGGTGGCACTGCTGGTCACCCTCGGCTGCTTCAGCGTGGCGGCCTATGCGGTGGAATTTCTGTTCCCCTACCCCTGGTTGTTCGTCTGCGCCCTGGCGCTGTCGAGCTTTGCCCTGACCATGCTCGGCGCACTGGGCGAACGCTACGCCACCCTCGGCGCGGCCACGCTGATTCTCGCGGTGTACAGCATGATCGGCGTGGAGCAACGCGGCGGCGCGGCGGGCCTCTGGCAGGAGCCGCTGCTGCTGGTGGCAGGCGCGGCCTGGTACGGCCTGCTGTCGGTGCTATGGAATGCGCTGTTCGCCAACCAGCCGGTGCAGCACAGCCTGGCGCGGCTGTTTCGCGAGCTGGGCCAGTACCTCACGCTCAAGGCCGCGCTGTTCGAACCGCTGCGTCAGCTGGATGTGGAAGAACGCCGCCTGACCCTGGCCAAACAGAACGGCCGGGTGGTGGCGGCGCTGAATGCGGCCAAGGAAATCATCCTGCATCGGGTCGGCAATGGCCGGCCGGGACCGAAAGTCAGCCGTTATCTGAAGCTGTACTTCCTCGCCCAGGATGTTCACGAACGCGCCAGTTCCTCGCATTACCCGTACAACGAACTGGCCGAAGCGTTCTTTCACAGCGATGTGCTGTTTCGCTGCCAGCGCCTGCTACGCCTGCATGGCGAAGCCTGTCAGCGCCTGGCCCAGGCCATCGAGCTGCGTCAGCCATTCGAATACCGCGAGCTTTGCCGCCAGGCGCTGGACGACCTGCACGACTCCCTCGAACACCTGCGGGTGCAGAACAACCCAGCCTGGCGTCACCTGCTGCGCTCCCTCGGCGCGCTGGCCGGCAACCTGCGCAGCCTGGATGCACTAATGGGCAACGCCAGTAACCCCGACGCCATGGCGGAGCAGCAGGACAGCAGCCTGCTCGACCGCGAACCGCACTCGCTCAAGGATGTTTGGGAACGCCTGCGCCTGCAGCTGACGCCCACCTCATTGCTGTTCCGCCACGCCTTACGCTTGTCCATCGCGCTGGCGGCCGGTTACGGCGTGCTGCACTGGATTCACCCGACCCAGGGCTACTGGATACTGCTGACCACGCTGTTTGTCTGCCAGCCGAACTACGGCGCGACCCGGCTCAAGCTGGTGCAGCGCATCAGCGGCACGGTGCTCGGCCTGCTGCTCGGCTGGGCGTTGTTTGACCTGTTCCCAAATCCGCTGGTGCAAGCGCTGTTTGCGGTGGTCGCCGGGGTGGTGTTCTTTGCCCTGCGCAGCAGCCGCTACACCCTGGCCACCGCCGCCATCACCCTGCTGGTGCTGTTCTGCTTCAACCAGGTCGGCGACGGCTACGGGCTGTTTATCCCGCGCCTGGTCGACACCCTGCTCGGCAGCCTGATCGCCGGCCTGGCGGTGCTGCTGATCCTGCCGGACTGGCAGGGCCGCCGCCTGAACCGCCTGCTGGCCAGCACCCTGAGCTGCAACAGCCGCTACCTACAGCAAATCATCGCTCAGTACGCCAACGGCAAACGTGACGACCTGGCCTACCGCCTGGCGCGGCGCAACGCGCACAACGCCGACGCCACGTTGTCGACCACGCTGGGCAATATGCTGATGGAGCCGGGGCACTTCCGTAAGGAAGCGGATATCGGCTTCCGCTTTCTGGTGCTCTCGCACACCCTCTTGAGTTACCTCTCAGGCCTTGGCGCGCACCGTGGCGAAACCAGCCTGAGCGGCAGCGACAACCCGCTGCTGGCCAGCGCCAGTCGCTTGGCCGCTAGCCTGGACGAGATTGCCAGCTGCCTAAGTGATGACCGCACAGTGGCCATTTACAGTGACGCCGAAGAACAGCTGGCCGGCGAGCTGGAAACACTAGGCGAAGACCTGGATGACCAACAACGACTGGTGCAAACCCAACTGGCGCTGATCTGCCGTCAACTCGGACCATTACGCACCCTGGCCTCACACCTGCAAAAACGCCAACCTGAGGCTTAACCTCAGGCTATACGGTGCGACCAGCCACTATTGGCTAGCGCATAGAGCAGGCTTTCTGCCAGTATGCCAGCGCACGTATACCACTCTGGTCGCTCTATGCTCATCGCCAGAAATACAGCCATTGGATTGCTACCGACCAGCCTAAGCAGACTGGTGCTCGTGTTCTGCCTGCTTCTGGTCATGCCCATCAGCCAGGCTGAAATACGCCTCGACGACCACACACCCGCGCAAAACCTCAATGATCTGGCCGATTACCTGGCCGACCCCAGTGGCACATTGACCCTGGCAGATGTACAGCAGGTCGACGCCGACTTTAGCCATCGCCAGAACCTCAGCTTCGGTTACACCCGCGGGCCGGTCTGGCTCCGCCTGCAGCTGCGCTCACACACCCTGCAAGCGCGTACCTGGCGCGTAGAGCTGGACTACCCCTCGCTGGATGAAGTGCGCCTGTACGATGTCGGATCAGACGGTATACGCACATCACGCTCTGGCGATACCGTGCCCTACTCAGAGCGCAGCATCGGCCACCGCACGCCCGTATTCGACATCCCCCTGCAACCTGGCGAGCAACGCACCCTGTACCTGCGCGTCGAATCGGCTGGCAGCATGACGCTGAGCGGCAGCCTGATGTCGCTCAGCGACTTCGAGCAGCACAGCCAACGCGGCTACCTGGTACATGCGACCTACTGCGGCTTGCTGATTGCCCTGGGTCTGTACAACCTTCTGCTGTTTCTCGCGCTACGCGAGCGGCCCTTTCTCAACTACGTGCTGTTTATGTGCGCCTTTGCCCTCGGCGTACTGTCGCTCAACGGTCTCGGCGCGCAATACCTATGGCCGCAGGCAGCGTCTTGGAGCAACCGCATGCTGCCCGTCAGCCTGACATTGGCTGCCCTCTTCTCGGCGATATTTGCCCGCAGCTTCCTCGACACACGTCAGTGGCTACCACGCTGGGATCGTGTACTGGTCGTGCTCTGCTTCGCGACAGCACTGGCCGTTCTGGCCACCTTGCTGTTACCAGTGCAGCGTGCCTTGCAGACCATGTCGCTGACCGGGCTGACGGTCACGGTCATGCTCCTGCTCACCAGCTTCGTCTGCGTCGGCTACCGCGTGCCAGGTGCACGCTTATTTGCCCTAGCCTGGATGATGTTACTGACCGGCGCAGTGCTGCTGGCACTGCGTAACTTCGCCATCATCCCATCGAATTTTATGACGCTCTATTCCATGCAAATTGGCTCAAGCCTGGAAATGATCCTGCTGTCTTTCGCCCTTGCAGCGCGTTTCAATGAACTGAAACGGCAGCGAGAGGCTGCGCTGCAAAATAACGAACGGATACTCGAACAGCGGGTGGCCGAGCGTACCCAGGCACTTGAGGAGGCCAATCAGCGCCTTAGCGAGCAAGCCATGCGCGACCCACTGACGGGCCTTGCCAACCGTACTGCACTGCAGCAGCACCTGACCCAGGCATTAAGCCGCAACCAGCGCCGCCAAGAGCTACTGGCCGTGATGCTGATTGACCTGGACGGTTTCAAACCCATCAACGACCTATATGGTCATGGCTTTGGTGACCTGGTACTGGCTGAAGTCGCCCAGCGCCTCAACCTGCAAATGCGCGAGAGTGATTTGGCGGCACGTTTGGGTGGCGATGAATTCGTGATGGTCTGCGAAAGCGTGCACTCAGCCGAGGCCGTCCAGCAGCTTGCCGAACGCCTGCTCGACCACCTGAATCAGCCGATGACCCTCGAAGGACACACCGTGCATGTCGCGGCCAGTATCGGCATTGCCCTGAGCCAAGAAGAAGACGACACCACAACCCTGATTCGCCGGGCCGACGCGGCGATGTATCAAGCCAAAGCGGCAGGCCGTAACCGCACCCAGTTTGGCTGAGGCCACGCTAAAGTCATTCAGCGCCAGCATGTCAGCTAGCTAAAGCAGCACCCGCACGACCTTGAGGGAGCACACCTGTAGCTGCCCGCCCCAATGCTTTTCCGCTACCCTGCACGCTTGCCCAGAAAGTGCCCGCCATGAACAAGACCGAACTGCTGAAACAGGTAATCGCCCGCCTCGAAGATGACCTGCTGCAGGCTCAACAGGCGGCGCTCACCGCCTATGAAACGGCGACCCATGAAGAAAATATCGCTGAAAACAAATACGACACCCTAGGTCTGGAGGCGTCTTATCTAGCGACCGGGCAGGCGCGCCGTGCGGCCGCCATTCGCCAGACCCTAGCGAACTGGAAGCTGCTGGTGTTACGCGCGTTTGACCCTCTACTGGGCATCCAGCTCGGCGCCCTGATTGAGTTGAGCGACGATGAAGATCGCCGCCAATGCCTGTTCCTAGGCCCGGACGGCGCAGCGATGAAACTGCAGCAGGACGGCCAGTCAATACAGGTGATCGGCCCGCAAGCGCCCCTTGGGCTGATCCTTATTGGCAAGACTGTTGGCGACGAAGTGACCCTGCGCGTGGCCAGTGGTGTGCAACTGTTGGAGATTCTGTCGGTCGACTAAAGGGCTATCAGCCGATAGCGTTAAAGGGAGACCGCTATGCAAGCCAACGTCCAAGAGCTCGAAACACTGTTCCAGCAACTGGGGCTTGAGCATGACCAGATCAGCATCGACCTCTTTATCAAGCGCCACTCCCCCTTGCCGGAAGACTGCCGCCTGGCCGATGCACCGTTCTGGGACCCAGCCCAGGCCGACTTTCTGCGCCAACAGTTTTTAGCCGACGCTGAATGGGCCGAGGTGGTGGATCAGCTCAATCTGCTGCTACGTGGCTGACAGCACGCCTGCTGTTCCTGGCAGTTCCCGCCAGGTCAGGTAAACACGCAGGTCGAACTCCAGCTGGTGGTAGCCCGGCAGCATGTATTCGCAGAGTTTGTAGAAGGCCTTGTTGTGCTCAGCCTCTTTCAGGTGCGCTAACTCGTGCACAACGATCATCTGCAAAAACTCCGGCGCGGCCTCGCGGAACAATGAAGCCACGCGAATTTCCTTCTTCGCCTTGAGCTTGCCGCCCTGTACCCGCGAGATTGCCGTGTGCAAACCGAGAGCACGATGGGTCAGGTCGAGGCGATTGTCGTAGAGCACCTTGTCGATGGCTGGGGCATTGCGCAGGTGCTCCTGCTTGAGACCCTGGATATAGGCGTACAGCGCTTTGTCGCTTTGAACCGCATGCTTGCCGCTGTAAGACCGCGCCAGATAATCGCCCAGGCGCTCCTCGGCGATCAGCTGACGGATCTTGTCTTGCAGCTGGGCCGGGTAGCCTTGCAGGTATTTGAGCGGGGTCATGGTCAAAATGGCGTATGCACGGGAAAGCCGAGGATTATGCCGCAAGCCGCGCGCAACCAGGGCGGCTTTTGGCGGCCCAGCTACTGGCTCGGTACAACCCGCAGCAACCGACCATCAGCACTGTCAGTGAGCAGGTACAACGCTCCATCCGGACCGACACGCACATCGCGAATACGCTCTTCCAGCTCCTCGAACAGCACGTCCTCACCGGCCAACTTGCCGTCCTGCAGACGAATGCGCCGCACACTGCGCTCAGCCAAGGTCGAAGCAAATAGATCACCCTGCCACTCAGGGAATAGTGCCCCGCGGTAAATCGTCAGGCTGGAAGGAGCGACCGACGGTGTCCAGTGCAGCAAGGGTTGCTGCAGGCCAGGCAGCTCGGTGTAAGGCGAAATCTGCGCACCGGTGTAGTCAATGCCATAGGTGATCAACGGCCAGCCATAGTTATTGCCGGGCTCGATGAGGTTCAGCTCGTCGCCTCCGCGTGGGCCGTGTTCGTGGCTGTACAGGCGCTGCAGCTGATTGTCATAGACGATGCCCTGCACGTTGCGATGGCCCAGGCTGTAGATCTCCGCCGCCGCGCCGGACTTGCCCACCAGCGGGTTGTCCTTCGGCGCACTGCCGTCGCGGTTCAGGCGCACGATCTTGCCGAGGTGGTTGCTGGTGTTCTGGGCCTGCTCGCGCCAGTCGAAACCATCGCCCAGGGTCAGTACCAGGGTGTTATCCGGTAGCCAGGCCATGCGCCCACCGTAATGCGCAGCACCGGACTTAGCCGGCTGTGCGGTAAACAGCACCTGCACATCCTGCAGCTGACCATCGACCAGCCGCGCCTTGCTCAGACGGGTGTTGTTAGCCTGGGTCGTGCCGTATGCATAGCTCAGATACAGCTGCTGATTACTGGCGAACTCCGGGTCAAGGATCACCTCCATCAGCCCGGCCTGGGCGGCGACAAACCCCTCAGGCACGCCGCCAACCGGTTGCGGATTAAGGCTGCCGTCCGCCTCGATGATGCGCAGGCGGCCGACGCGCTCGGTTACCAGCATGCGGCCATCTGGCAAGAAGGCCAGCGACCAGGGATGCTCCAGGCCTTCAGTCACGGTTTCGATGCGGTAATCCATGGCATGCGCCAAGCTGCTGCCAAGCAGACCAAACAACAACAGAGCGCGGGACGTATTCAGCATGATTCGGGCCTTTTGCTTGCAGAGGGATAAATCAGGATTGCGCCGGCGATGAGCGCCGCATCAGTCCGGCGAATAACAGCGCTCCGAGACTGCCGCAGGCCATCAGCCCAACGGTGCCGGCAAGCGTGCGGTTGGCGCCAATCAGCGTTGGCATCGGTAGCAGTGCATTGGCCAGCGCCATCGCCGCCAGCACCGCCAACGCACCGGCCAGGGTAAACAGCAGCCAGCGGCCCATTGGCCAGAGGCGCGCCAGCCAGCTTGCTACCGGCAGGGCAAAGATAAAACCGAGAAGAACCAGCACCGCGAAGGTCGGGCTAAAGCCGAGCAGGTCCAGGCAGGTGGTCTGCACCCGCACACCAAGCGGCATGGGCGCGCCAAGCGCCTGCAGGTTGGCCAGATTGAACTGGGTCTGCAGCACAGTGCCCATCACACTCGCCAGCAGCACAGCCAGAAAGAAGTACAACAGAGTGCGCAATTTGCTTGGCATGCAGACAGATATCCAGAGACGACGGTGGCCCGAGTATGGACCAGCGCGCCGCGCTGCACGTGGCCGGTGTTTTACATGGTTTTACCAAGCCCACAAATGGGCGATAGGCGCAGCCACAGCGCTGTAGCAGAATGCCAGCAGCCATCCTGCCGACAACAACCCACACAAGAACCGCACGATGAAAAAAGCCCTACCCCTCTGTGCGCTGATTCTCGCGCTGCTTGCCGTGGCGTTCAGCCTCGGTCCCGTGCCACCCGTCGACACCCAACTGACAGCGATCCAGCTGCCGGCCGACCTCGACCGCTACCTGACCGAGACAGAAGCACCTTACCCGGACATCACGCCCGGCGCGGAAAAGACCATCGTCTGGGCCCATCCAGACCAACGCCAGACCGACCTGGCGATCATCTACCTGCATGGTTATTCGGCCACTCGCCAGGAAACCGCGCCGCTAAGCGATCAATTGGCCCGGCAACTGGGCGCCAACCTGTTCTACACCCGCCTGAGCGGTCATGGCCGAAGCGGCGCCGCGATGGCCGAGGCCAGCGTGCAGGACTGGCTGCAGGACAGCCAGGAGGCCCTGCAGATCGGTCAGCGTTTGGGTAAACAGGTGCTGGTGATCGGCACCTCGACCGGCGCCACCCTAGCCACCTGGCTGGCGCTGCAGGGCGATCACCCGCAGGTGCTGGCCTATATCATGGTGTCGCCGAACTTTGCCCCCAAAGACCCGGCCGCGACCGTGCTCACCTGGCCCTGGGCGAAGTACTTTGTGCCCTTGCTGCTGGGCCCGGAACATCAATGGCAACCGCACAACGCCGAACAGGCGCGCTACTGGAGCCACCGCTACCCGGTACAGGCGCTGCTGCCAATGATGGCGCTGGTGAAATACGTGCGCGAGCAGCCGCTGGAGCAGATCAGCGCGCCGATTCTCACACTCTATTCGCAGGAAGATCAGGTGGTCAGCGCCCCGGCTATCGAAGCGGCCTTTGCCCGCTTTGGCTCGCCGCACAAGCAGCTGATCGCCCTCAAGGACACCCAGGACCCGTCACACCATGTGCTGGCCGGCGACATACTCTCGCCGCAGGACACACCACGGGTACAGACCGCGATTCTGGCGTTTCTCGCCAGCCTGCCGCCGCGCTAGTTGATACGGCACACCGCCGGACTGAAGGCACAAGGCTTGTCCGCTAGGTAGCTGCGGTAGATCTGCAGCAGCTGCGGGGCCGTCAGGCGACAGGCCTGTGCCCGGCACTGCGCATTGAAAGCAAAAGCGCTGCGCTCGACTTCGGCCAGGCGGATATACAGCGCCGGCCAGTCAGTAAGGGGGGCATCGGCGGGGGTAAACAGCAAGCGCCCATCGCGCTGCACCAGCGGCGCACCGGCCGCCGCATAGTCGAAGACAAACAGCAGGGTACGCGCGGTCTTGGTCGTGCACTCGACGCGGGTGGCGCACTGCTGCGGATCGCTCGCCACCGCCACATTAACGGGCGGCCCGCTCACTGGTGGCTGATGGGCACAGCCGGCCAATGCAGCGAGTACACCGAACAGCCCGATCAACCTCGTCATAAGACTCCTCCGAATAACAAAAAGCCCCGCATCGGCGGGGCTTTCAGTACAGCAACAGGCTTAGTTGACCTTGGCGGCCAGCTCACCCTTGGCATAACGCTGGAACATGCCTTCCAGGGAGATAGGCTTGATCTTCGAGGCGTTACCGGCGGTGCCGAAGGCTTCGTAGCGGGCGATGCAGATGTCACGCATAGCGGTGACGGTGGCACCGAAGAATTTGCGCGGGTCGAACTCGCTCGGGTTCTCGGCCATCAGGCGGCGCATGGCACCGGTGGACGCCAGACGCAGGTCGGTGTCGATGTTGACCTTGCGCACGCCGTACTTGATGCCTTCAACGATTTCTTCAACCGGCACGCCGTAGGTTTCTTTGATGTCGCCGCCGTACTGGTTGATGATCGCCAGCCACTCTTGCGGTACCGACGAGGAACCGTGCATCACCAGGTGGGTGTTGGGGATGCGCTTGTGGATTTCCTTGATGCGGTCAATGGCGAGGATGTCACCGGTCGGCGGCTTGGTGAACTTGTACGCGCCGTGGCTGGTGCCGATGGCGATGGCCAGGGCATCGACCTGGGTGCGTTTGACGAAGTCAGCGGCTTCTTCCGGGTCGGTCAGCATCTGGCTGTGGTCGAGCACGCCTTCCGCGCCAACGCCGTCTTCTTCACCGGCCATGCCGGTTTCCAGGCTGCCCAGGCAACCCAGCTCACCTTCTACGGACACGCCACAGGCGTGAGCGAAGGCCACGGTCTGCTGGGTGACACGGACGTTGTAGTCGTAGTCGGCCGGGGTCTTGCCGTCTTCTTTCAGCGAGCCGTCCATCATTACCGAGCTGAAGCCCAGCTGGATCGAGCGCTGGCAGACGTCCGGGCTGGTGCCGTGGTCCTGGTGCATGCATACCGGGATGTGCGGGAATTCTTCGATAGCAGCCAGGATCAGGTGACGCAGGAACGGCGCACCAGCGTATTTACGCGCACCGGCGGAAGCCTGAACGATCACCGGGGAATCGGTCTTGTCGGCCGCTTCCATGATCGCGCGCATCTGCTCGAGGTTATTGACGTTAAAAGCCGGCACGCCGTAACCGAATTCGGCGGCGTGGTCGAGCATCTGGCGCATGCTGATAAGTGCCATGGTGTTCTTTCTCCCGGTGGGGCTCGTTAATCGTGCAAGCCTGCCGCAGGGGCAGGCGCTATTCAAGTCATTCAGACCGGCAGTGAACCCGGCCTGTATTCAAGTCGTTGTCAGGGTGCCTTGCAGCCACGGCCGATCAGGTCATCCTTGGCCGTCCAGTAGACCAGCCCTTCCTCGCCTTTGGTGTGAAAAGACAACATCCCGTCACTGTACAGCGCACCCGAGCCGGCGGGCTCCTGCTGCAAGCGATAAACGATATCACCGCCGCCGAGGCGCACATCGACGGACTCTGCGCTGCTGTCGGCGAAACGCCAGAGCACTTCGGTCTGGCTGTCGCACACCCAGCGCGTCCAGTTATCCGACGGTGCAGGCTGACTGGCGCAGGCGCCAAGCAGGCTGAGCAATGCCAGCAGGGTAATCCGTTTCATTATCGGGACTCGCTCCATGATCAGGCTGTTTATGCGTTAGCGCGTTGTTCCAGCACTTCAACAGCCGGCAATACCTTGCCCTCGACAAACTCGAGGAACGCGCCGCCACCGGTGGAGATATAGCTGATCTGCGCGCCAACGCCGTATTTGTCGATAGCCGCCAGGGTGTCACCACCGCCGGCAATAGAGAACGCCGGGCTTTCGGCGATGGCCTGGGCCAGCACCTTGGTGCCGTTGCCGAACTGGTCGAACTCAAACACCCCGACCGGACCGTTCCACAGGATGGTTTTCGAGGATTTCAGCAACTCGGCAAACTGCGCGGCAGTTTGCGGGCCGATATCCAGAATCATGTCGTCTTCAGCCACATCCGCCACCAGTTTGACGGTGGCTTCAGCGTCTTCGGCGAAGGCCTTAGCGACGACCACATCAACCGGCAATGGCACGCTGACCTTGGCCGCGATGGCTTTGGCGGTATCCACCAGATCGGCCTCGTACAGCGACTTGCCCACCGGGAAACCGGCAGCAGCGAGGAAGGTGTTGGCGATGCCGCCACCGACAATCAGCTGGTCGCAGATCTGGCTCAGGCTATTGAGCACGTCAAGCTTGGTCGATACCTTGGAACCGGCAACGATCGCGGCCATTGGCTTGGCCGGGTTACCCAGCGCCTTGCCCAGGGCTTCCAGCTCGGCCGCCAGCAACGGGCCGGCGCAGGCCACCTTGGCGAACTTGGCGACGCCATGGGTCGAACCCTCGGCGCGGTGAGCGGTACCGAAGGCGTCCATGACGAACACGTCGCACAGCGCAGCGTACTGCTGGGCCAGTTCATCGGCGTTTTTCTTCTCGCCCTTGTTGAAGCGCACGTTCTCGAACAGCACGATCTCGCCAGCCTTGAGCTCAACGCCGCCGAGGTAATCTTTTACCAGCGGCACGTCGCGGCCCAGGGCCTTGCTCAGGTAGGCCGCAACCGGCGCCAGGCTGTTCTCTTCGCTGAATTCGCCTTCGGTCGGACGGCCCAGGTGCGAGCAGACCATGACCGCTGCGCCCTTCTCCAACGCCAGTTTAATAGTCGGCAGGGAGGCGAGGATGCGCGCGTCGCTCTTCACCGCGCCGTCTTTTACCGGCACGTTGAGGTCTTCGCGGATCAGCACGCGCTTACCGGCGAGGTCGAGGTCGGTCATCTTCAGAACGGTCATATATCAGTCCTTCACGGGGGCTGGAGTAGTCAGGGAGAGAAAGTGTTCAGCAACATCGAGCATGCGGTTGGCAAACCCCCACTCGTTGTCGAACCAAGCCAGCAGGTTGACCAGACGCGGCCCAGAGACGCGGGTCTGGCTGCCATCGACGATGGCCGAGTGCGGGTCATGGTTGAAGTCGCAACTGGCGTGCGGCAGTTCGGTGTAGGCCAGCAAGCCCTTCAGCGGGCCGCTTTCTGCTGCCTGGCGCAACACGCGATTGATCTCCTCGGTGGAGGTGTCACGCGCGGTCTGCAAGGTGATGTCCAGACACGATACGTTCACCGTCGGCACACGGATGGCTTTGGCCTGGATACGTCCGCTGAGTTCCGGCAGCAGGCGCTCGATACCACGGGCTAGACCGGTGGATACCGGAATCACCGACTGAAAGGCCGAGCGCGTGCGGCGCAGGTCTTCGTGGTGGTAGGCATCGATCACCGGCTGGTCGTTCATCGCCGAGTGGATGGTGGTGATCGACACGTATTCGATACCCACCGTCTCATTCAGCAGTTTGAGCAGCGGCACACCACAGTTGGTGGTGCAGGAGGCGTTGGACACCAGCTGCTCGGCGCCGCTCAGGCAATCCTGATTGACCCCGTAGACCACCGTGGCGTCGATATCTGCCTCACTGGCCATCGGTTGCGACAGCAATACGCGCGGCGCGCCAGCATCGATAAAGCGCTGCGCCTCGCTGCGGCTGGTGTACTGACCGGAGCATTCGAGTAGCAGATCAATGTCCAGCGCGGCCCAGTCGATGGATTCTGGACTGGCCTGGCGCAGCACCTTCACACAGTCGCCATTGATATGCAGGCAATCGCCGTCGACCTTCACCTCACCGGGGAAACGCCCGTGGGTGGAGTCGAAACGCGTCAGGTATTCAATGCTGGCCTGGTCGGCCAGGTCATTCAGCGCGACGATTTCCAGTTGTGCCCCGGCGCCCCGCTCGTGCAGCGCACGCAGCACGCAGCGGCCGATACGGCCATAACCGTTGAGGGCAATTCGATAGGGGCGCTTGGGCATGGTGGTCTCGATAGGGAACCGTAGGATGGGTGAGCCGCACGCGGCATCACCCATCATTCGCCGGATCAGGCGTCCAGCAGCTCGGCGGCGGTTTCCAGGATGTTTTCGACGGTGAAGCCGAATTCCTCGAACAGCGCCGGCGCCGGGGCAGACTCACCGAAGGTGGTCATGCCGATGATGCGACCTTCCAGACCCACGTACTTGTACCAGTAGTCGGCATGCGAGGCTTCGATGGCGATCCGCGCACCGACTTGCACCGGCAACACGGCCTGCTTGTAGCCGGCGTCCTGCTGGTCGAACACGCTGGTGGACGGCATCGAGACGACGCGCACCTGACGGCCCTGCTCTTCCAGCTTGGCAGCCGCCTGCATGGCCAGGCCGATTTCCGAGCCGGTGGCGATCAGGATCAGCTCCGGCTCACCCGCGCAGTCTTTCAGCACATAGCCACCACGAGCGACATCAGCCAGCTGCTTGGCATCGCGGCTCTGGTGCGGCAGGTTCTGCCGGCTGAAGATCAGCGCGGAAGGGCCGTCATTGCGCTCGATGGCGTATTTCCACGCCACTGCGGACTCAACGGCGTCGCATGGGCGCCAGGTGTCGAGGTTCGGCGTGCCACGCAGGCTGGCCAGCTGCTCGATTGGCTGGTGGGTCGGGCCGTCTTCACCGAGGCCGATGGAGTCGTGGGTAAACACGAACAACACACGCTGCTTCATCAATGCGGCCATGCGCACCGCGTTGCGTGCGTATTCCATAAAGATCAGGAAGGTCGCGCCGTAGGGCACGAAGCCACCGTGCAGGGCCACGCCGTTCATGATCGCGCTCATGCCGAACTCGCGCACGCCGTAGAACATGTAGTTGCCGGATGCGTCATCAGCCGACACACCTTTGCAGCCTTTCCACAGGGTCAGGTTGGAGCCGGCCAGGTCCGCCGAGCCGCCGAGGAATTCCGGCAGCAGCGGGCCGAACGCATTCAGGGTGTTCTGGCTGGCCTTGCGGCTGGCGATGGTCTCGCCTTTGGCGGCCACTTCTTGAATATAAGCAGCGGTCTTCTCAGCGAAGTCAGCGGGCAATTCGCCGGCGACGCGGCGCTTGAACTCGCTAGCCAGCTCAGGGAAGGCGGCGGCGTAGGCAGCAAAGCGCTCGTTCCACTCGGCCTCGGCGGCCGCACCGGCGGCCTTGGCGTCCCACTCGGCATAGATGTCGGCAGGGATTTCGAACGGGCCATGGTTCCAGCCCAGGGTGGCGCGGGTCAGGGCGATTTCGTCGTTGCCCAGCGGGGCGCCGTGGCACTCTTCCTTGCCCTGCTTGTTCGGCGAGCCGAAACCGATGGTGGTCTTGCAGCAGATCAGGGTCGGACGGTCGCTGGTCTTGCGCGCGGTTTCGATAGCCATCTTGATTTCTTCGGCGTCGTGACCGTCGACATTGCGGATCACCTGCCAGCCGTAGGCTTCGAAGCGCGCCGGCGTGTCATCGGTGAACCAGCCTTCGACTTCACCGTCGATGGAAATGCCATTGTCGTCATAGAACGCCACCAGCTTGCCCAGGCCCAAGGTACCGGCCAGGGAACAGACTTCATGGCTGATGCCTTCCATCATGCAGCCGTCGCCGAGGAAGGCGTAGGTGAAGTGGTCAACGATCTGGTGGCCGTCACGGTTGAACTGCGCACCCAGTACTTTCTCAGCAATGGCGAAACCTACGGCGTTGGCGATGCCCTGACCCAGCGGGCCAGTGGTGGTTTCCACGCCTGGGGTGTAGCCGTATTCCGGGTGACCCGGCGTGCGACTGTGCAGTTGACGGAAGTTTTTCAGGTCTTCGATGCCCAGGTCGTAGCCAGTCAGGTGCAGCAGCGAGTAGATCAGCATCGAGCCGTGGCCGTTGGACAGCACAAAGCGGTCACGGTCGGCGAATTTCGGGTTGCTCGGGTTGTGCTTGAGGAAGTCACGCCACAGGACTTCGGCGATATCCGCCATGCCCATCGGGGCACCGGGGTGGCCGCTGTTGGCTTTCTGCACGGCATCCATGCTGAGGGCACGAATGGCATTGGCTCGCTCACGACGGCTGGGCATCACTGAATCTCCTGCGGGGGCTGCTTGGGCAACTGGGGGTCGAAAAAGGCGGCCATTTTCGCCCAGCGGCGCCATGGGGGCAATCACAGATGGTCGTTAACCCCGGACAATCGGCAATTAGCCCCCGTCAGCCGCCTCAAATCGACGCTTGCGTGGCCAGACAGGGGGCGCGAAACAGCTCGCCGTGCCACAAACCGTGCAGTGTGCGACGCATCACCAGCAACCAGACCAGCACCAGCTTGGCCGCCAGCAACAGGCCCACCCAGGTGAAGAAGGCCAGGCCGGTCATCTGCTGCAAGGCAAAAGTGGCCAGGGTGAACACCCCCAGCGGGAAGGTGAAGCCCCACCAGCCCAGGTTGAAGGGCAGCTCACGGCGCAGGTAATGCTGGGTAAACAGGCTGGCCGCGACCAACCACCACAACCCCGCACCCCACAGCGCCAACCCACCGACCAGGCCCAGCTGCTGCGCCATTTCGGCGGCGCCCTGCAAGGCGGTGCCCTGCCAGGCCTGCGGCGCCGCTTGCCCCAGGCTGATCAAGCCCAGGCAACCGGTGGCCAGCGGCCCCAGTGGCAGCCAGCTGCTGGCGGCAAAATCCATATCCGGCAACTTGTGCAGGGCCAGGCGCAGCAGCACCAGGGCGATCAGGGCAAACGCCAAGCTCAGCGACAAGCCCCACAGCACATAACCCAGGCTGAGCAGCAATTGCGCCGACTCAGCCGCCAGATGCGGCGCCAGTGCTGCCGCGCCGCTGGCCACCACTTCGGGTGCGACAATCGGCAGCAGCCAAACGCCGGTGAGGCTTTCCAGCACATGTTTCTGCCGGGTAAACATCAAATACGGCACACCGAGTGCCGCGCCCAGAGCCAAGACCAGCGCCAACCACCACAAACCATGAGCCAGCGCCACGAGGGAGGCGCCATGCACCGGCGCGGCAAACAACAGCAAACCGTTGATCACCTGCACCAGCCCCATGGGGATCGCCCCCAGAAACATCGACTGCACCGGGTGATCGAGCATCGGCCACAGGGTGTCGCGAAACAGCAGCAGGCGCGCGGCAAACAGCAGGCTGAACAGCGCGAACAACAACACCGTCAGCCACCATAGGCCTTCGGCCAGCAGCAGCTGCCCAGGGAAAGACAGCGGCAGCTTGGCCACCACCTGCGCCAGCACGCCGGTGCCCATGGTCATGGCGAACCAGTTGGGGGTGAATTGACGAACAAAAGCCAGCGGCTCATGCAAACGGGTAAAGGGGCGCAACATCACGGCATTCCTCACAGACAATCGCCAATGGCGATCCATGACTGGGAGGTTAGGCACAGCCGTGCTATAGGTAAAATACATATAAAAGATACAAGGCATACCTTCTATTTATGAATCTGCATCACCTCAAGGTCTTCCTCGCCATCGCCCAGACCGGCAGCATCAGCGCGGGAGCCGCCCGCCTGTTTATCAGCCAGCCGGCGGTGACCCGTGAGATCCGCGAGCTGGAAGCACGCCTGCGCTTGCCGCTGTTTGACCGACAAAGCCGTGGCGTCACCCTGACCGCTGCCGGACAACGCCTGCTGCCCTACGCCGAGCGCATCTTTGCTCTGGAGCAGGCCGCCGAACGTGACTTGCAGGCCTTAGCCAACCTCGGCTGCGGCGAGCTGCACCTGGGTGCCAGCGCTACTCTGGGCAGCTACCTGCTACCAGCGCTGATTGCGGCCTTTCATCAGCAGTACCCCGACCTGCAGCTGAGCCTGCAGATCGACAACACCGCGACCTGCCTGCAACAGCTGGAAAACAACGCCATCACCCTGGCCTTTATTGAAGGGCCGTTCGCCCCGGAACAATTCAATCACCGTCACCTTGGCACGGATGCGTTGCTGCCCGTCGCCAGCCCCAAGCATCCGTTGGCCAAGCAGGCGGCCGTCAGCCCAGGGGAACTGGCCGACGCCGCCCTGCTGATACGCGAACCGGGCTCCGGAACCCGCGCCAGTCTGGAGCAGGCCTATCAGACGCTCGGCCTGCAACCACGTATCGCCATGGCCCTGGGCAACAGTGAGGCGCTAAAACGCAGCTTGTTGGCCGGCCAAGCCGTGGCCTGGATTTCCGAACTGGCGGCGCAGGAGGAGCTGCGCAGCGGACAGCTGTGCCACCTGCCCGTTCGCGACTTACAGATCAGCCGCGACCTGCATGCCGTCTGGCGCCGTGAACACAGCCTGAGCCCCGCGGCGGCCGCGCTGCTGGAACAGGTCGAACAGGCACTGAACACCAGCAAGAGCAATATCAAAACTTTTTGATATTGCTCTTGCTGGATAAAAAGTGACCGACTAGACTGCCCAGCCTATGAATATGCGCGCCTCCCATCTGGCCTTCGAGCCGGTCGATGCCCTCGCCGCCCTGTGCAAGGCCAGCGGTGACGCGTTGCGCCTGAACATTCTGCGCGCCCTGGCAAACGACTCGTTCGGTGTATTGGAGTTGGCGCAGATCTTCGCCACCGGTCAATCCGGCATCAGCCACCATCTCAAGGTGCTGGCCCAGGCTGGCCTGGTGGCCACCCGCCGCGAAGGCAATGCGATTTTCTACCGCCGCGCCCTGGCTCAGGGTGAACAGCTGGGCAGTCGTCTGCATAGCGCGCTGCTTGATGAAATCGATCAGCTACAGCTGCCCGCCGAGGTACAGCAACGCATCGCCCAAGTGCACGGCCAACGCGCCGCCGCCAGCCAGGAGTTCTTCGCCCGCAGCGCGGCCAGCTTCCAGGCGCAGCAGGACTTGATCGCAGGCCTGCCGCAGTACCGCGACAGCGTGCTGGCCCTGCTCGACTCACTGGGTTTTGGCCGTGATGCCAGCGCCGTGGAAATCGGCCCTGGCGATGGCGGCTTTCTCCCGGAATTGGCGCAACGCTTCCAGCAGGTACTGGCCCTGGACAACAGCGCGGCGATGCTTGAACTGGCCCGTCAACGTTGCACCGAGGAAGGCCTGGGCAATGTGCAACTGCAGCTATCCGATGCCCTGCAGGACGACTACCCGGCCGCCGACTGCCTGGTGCTGAACATGGTGCTGCACCACTTCGCCGCCCCAGCCGAGGCGCTCAAGCAGTTGGCGCAGCGCGTGAAACCTGGCGGCAGCCTGCTGATCACCGAATTGTGCAGCCACAACCAGAGCTGGGCACGCGAAGCCTGCGGCGACCTGTGGCTGGGCTTCGAACAGGACGACCTGGCGCGCTGGGCCGCCGCGGCCGGCCTCAACACCTGCGAAAGCCTCTATGTAGGCCTGCGCAACGGCTTTCAGATTCAGGTTCGGCACTTTGCCAAACCGTCACTCAATCATGGCCTACGGGCTGCAACTACCGGTCACTAACAGGAACCCGCACGATGAGCGAATACTCCCTCTTTACCTCCGAGTCCGTCTCCGAAGGCCATCCCGACAAAATCGCCGACCAGATTTCCGACGCAGTCCTGGACGCCATCATCGCCCAGGACAAACACGCCCGCGTGGCCGTGGAAACCCTGGTCAAGACCGGTGTGGCCATCGTTGCCGGTGAAGTCACCACCAGCGCCTGGGTTGACCTGGAACAGATCGTCCGCGACGTGATCTGCGACATCGGCTACACCAGTTCCGACGTCGGCTTCGACGGCGCCACCTGCGGCGTGCTGAACATCATTGGCAAGCAGTCCCCGGACATCAACCAGGGTGTTGACCGCGCCAAACCGGAAGACCAGGGTGCCGGCGACCAGGGCCTGATGTTCGGCTACGCCAGCAACGAAACCGACGTGCTGATGCCCGCACCGATCTGCTTCAGCCACCGCCTGGTCGAGCGCCAGGCCGAAGCCCGCAAGTCCGGCCTGCTGCCATGGCTGCGCCCGGATGCGAAATCCCAGGTCACCTGCCAATACGAAAATGGCAAAGTAGTCGGCATCGATGCGGTGGTGCTGTCCACTCAGCACAACCCGGAAGTGTCGCTGGCTGACCTGCGTGAAGGCGTGATGCAGCTGATCATCAAGCACGCCCTGCCGGCCGAGCTGCTGCACAAAGGCACCCAGTTCCACATCAACCCGACCGGCAACTTCGTGATCGGCGGCCCAGTGGGTGACTGCGGTCTGACCGGGCGCAAGATTATCGTCGACTCCTACGGCGGCATGGCCCGTCACGGTGGCGGCGCGTTCTCCGGCAAGGACCCATCCAAGGTTGACCGTTCGGCAGCCTACGCCGGTCGTTACGTGGCAAAGAACATCGTCGCTGCCGGCCTGGCTGAGCGTTGCGAGATTCAGGTGTCCTACGCCATCGGCGTGGCTCAACCGACCTCGATCTCGATCAACACCTTCGGCACCAATAAGGTGGCAGACGATTTGATCATCAAACTGGTGCGTGAAGTGTTCGACCTGCGCCCTTACGCCATCACCAAGATGCTCGACCTGCTGCACCCGATGTACCAGGACACTGCGGCCTACGGCCACTTCGGCCGCACGCCGAAGCAGAAGACCGTCGGCAACGACACCTTCACCACCTTCACCTGGGAAAAAACCGACAAGGTCGCCGACCTGCGCGCTGCCGCTGGGTTGTAAGCCTGAAGCAATACCCGAAGCCCCGCCTTGTGCGGGGCTTTTTATTGCCTACACATCGCGCTCACTCGGGTAAATCCGACTAGTCTGAGTGAGCCATCTGCCGAGCAAGGACGCTCACGGTGAACCTCAGAATTGCCTGCCTGCTGCTGTTCAGCAGCCCCCTTGGGGCCACCTGCCCCGACTGGTCCGCCCCGCGCGCCGAACGCGAATTGAATGCCCTGAGCCGACAACTGGCCGAATGGGACGATGCCTACCATCGCCTGGGGCAAAGCCCGGTCGCAGATGAGCTGTATGACCAGGCCAGCGTCACCCTGCAACACTGGCGCAGCTGCTTCCTGGAACCCCACAGCACGGCAGTTAACCCGCTGGCCAGCAGCACCGGCCCACAACCGCACCCGGTGGCTCACACAGGCCTGCGTAAGTTGCCGGACAAGCGCGCCGTTGCGCAGTGGATGGCTAACCGGGAAGAGCTTTGGATTCAGCCCAAGGTCGATGGCGTGGCCGTCAGCCTGGTGTATCACCAAGGGCACCTGCAGCAACTGATCAGTCGCGGCGACGGCCGTCAGGGGCAGGACTGGACCCAGCTGGCCCACCAGCTGCCAGCAATTCCCGCAGAGTTGCCTTCGGCGCTGAACCTGACCCTGCAAGGCGAGTTGTACTGGCGCAGACCTAGGCATATCCAGCGGCAAGATGGCGGCCAAGGTGCACGCAGTAAGGTAGCCGGCCTGATGAGCCGCAAGACGTTGAGCCATGAGGACGCAGCCGGTATCGGCCTGTTTGTCTGGGATTGGCCCGATGGCCCAGCCAGCATGCTAGAGCGCCTGCAGCAGCTGAGCGCGCTGGGCTTCACCGACAGCGCCACGTTCAGCCATCCCCTCCGCAGCGTGGCCGACGCCAGCCACTGGCGCGAGCAGTGGTACAGCAGCGCCCTACCCTTCGCCACCGATGGCGTGGTGCTGCGTCAGGCCCAGCGCCCGCAGGCCGCACGCTGGCAAGCAGAACCGCCGCACTGGGCAGTGGCCTGGAAGTACCCGGTCGGCCAGGCTCTGGCCGTGGTGCAGGCCGTGGATTTTCGCATCGGCCGCAGCGGGCGCATCACCCCGGTGCTGCGCGTGCAGCCGGTAAAATTGGATGACCGGCGCATCGAATACGTCAGCGCCAACTCACTTCAACGCTGGCAGGCGCTGGATATACGCCCCGGAGACCAGGTGGTGATCCGGCTTTCCGGGCTTACCATCCCGGTGCTCGACAGCGTGTTCTGGCACACCCAAGAGCGCGCTGAATTGCCGGTGCCAGATGCCCGCGCTTACCACGCCCTGAGCTGCTGGCAAGCCAGCGCCGCTTGCGCCAGCCAGTTCCGTGCACGCCTGGCATGGCTCAGCGGCAAACAAGGTTTATCTCTGCCGGGGGTGGGCCCGGGCACGTGGGAAAAACTGCTGCAGGCGGGAATGATCAACGGCCTGCTCGACTGGCTGGAGTTAACCCCCGAGCAGTTGATTCGCGTGCCAGGCTTAGGCCCGCGGAGCGCAGCGGCCTTGCAGCAGAGTTTTCAATTGGCCCGCCAACGTCCGCTGCAGGCCTGGCTGCGTGCCCTCGGGGTTCCGTCTCAGGTGCCATTAAACGCGGACTGGGACACGTTGGCGCAGCGCAGCACGGCCGACTGGCTGCGCCAGCCCAGCATCGGCCCGCAACGCGCGGCGCAGTTAACGGCTTTCTTCCAGCATCCCGAGGTGAAAGCCCTGCAGGCGCAGTTGCGTGCCGCGCAGATCGCCGGATTTTGAGGACTTTAGAACGCGCGAAACTCTTCATGACAAGCTTTGCAGCTGTCTTCAACGCGCTGCATCGGCGCAACCAGCTCATCAGGCTTTAATGGCTTTGCCGCCGTAGCGGCCACCAGCGCAGCGGTGCTGGTTTCCATGGCACGAGCCAGCTCCTGAAAACGCGCCTGGCGCTGCCAGACGTCATCCTTGGCACGGCTTTCCTCACCGTCATCACGCACCTGCGGAAAGTGCTGCCAAGGCGTGCGGGTCAACTGATCGAGCTTGGCGGCGCCGTCAACAAATGCCTGCCCCTTGAACGCCAACCGCCCGCGCAGCATGCCGCCAAGGTCTTCGCTGACCTTGAGCATCTGCTTGAAAATGCTCTGACGCTGGCCTTGCGGCGAATTGGGATCGACACCGCCGCAGCCGCTTAGAGCCAGCGCCAATACAACCAGAGACAAGGTTTTAAGCTTCATAACACCTTCAAATGCCAACAACCGGGTGGATAACGGGTGACAGTATCGCCACCCAGTACCCACCGGCCAAGCGTGGTGTTTTGCCGCAGAGGACTGAACAGTCCTGCTGCAATCAAGCCGATACGACAAACAGGCTGATGATCAGACCCATGTTGACGAACCACACCAGTGAACGCACCGGCGCCCAGTCAGCCAGGTAACAGATGAAATAGACAATACGGCTGACGACAAACGCGATCGCCAACTGATCAAGCAATGCCTGCTCAGCGCCGCCTGCCAGGTGGGCAATGATCACCGCGGCCGAAAAAGCCGGGGTCACTTCAAAACTGTTGAGCTGGGCGTTGTTGGCCCGCCGCCCGACGCCGCTGAGGCTGTTGAGCAACGCCCGCGGGTCATGGTTATGACGCGGGCTAAAACCACCGCTGACGGCCTTGGCGGTAACCGTCGACAGGTAAGGTAGAAACAGGGCAATCAATACACACCAGTAAGCAATCGTCATGGCAGCTCCGCGTTGAGGGAATAAACATCTGCAGCCTGTATCAGCGCTGACGCAAACACCATGACTGAAGCAGCCAAAAGCGATGGCGCAACAGCCAATCCGCCCGACAGAAAGCCTTGGGCTTATGCGCCAGGCTGGCTATACTTCGCCAGCTTCATGTGGCCGGCACAGCTCCGGTCGCACCCGCCACCTGTCCGAGGGGCGCTGCAGCAAACTCTGGCCACCAGAGATTTGTCAGGCTCGGACAGGGCGTTAACCATACGCATCAACGGCGCCCATTCGCAGACAACGAATGGAGAGCTTTTATGAGCGCCGCTTTTAACGATTTTAAAGTCGCTGACATTTCCCTGGCTGCCTGGGGCCGTCGCGAAACCATCATCGCCGAATCTGAAATGCCTGCTTTGATGGGCCTGCGCCGCAAATACGCCGGCGAGCAGCCACTCAAGGGCGCGAAGATCATCGGCTGCATCCACATGACCATCCAGACCGCTGTGCTGATCGAAACCCTGACTGCACTGGGCGCTGAAGTACGCTGGTCGTCGTGCAACATCTTCTCCACGCAAGACCAAGCCGCCGCCGCTATCGCCGCCGCCGGTATCCCTGTCTTCGCCTGGAAGGGCGAGACTGAAGAAGAGTACGAGTGGTGCATCGAGCAAACCATCCTTAAAGATGGCCAGCCGTGGGATGCCAACATGATCCTCGACGACGGCGGTGACCTGACCGAGATCCTGCACAAGAAATACCCGCAGATGCTCGCGCGCATCCACGGCGTCACCGAAGAAACCACCACCGGCGTACATCGCCTGCTGGACATGCTGGCCAAGGGCGAGCTGAAAATCCCGGCGATCAACGTCAACGACTCGGTGACCAAGAGCAAAAACGACAACAAATACGGCTGCCGTCACAGCCTGAGCGACGCCATCAAGCGCGGCACCGACCACCTGCTGTCCGGCAAGCAAGCGCTGGTTATCGGCTACGGCGACGTGGGCAAGGGCTCCGCGCAGTCGCTGCGTCAGGAAGGCATGATCGTACGCGTAACCGAAGTGGACCCGATCTGCGCCATGCAGGCCTGCATGGACGGCTATGAAGTGGTTTCGCCGTTCATCGACGGCATCAACGACGGCACCGCTGCAAGCATCGACAGCGCCCTGCTGAGCAAAATTGACCTGCTGGTGACCACCACGGGTAACGTCAACGTGTGCGACGCCAACATGCTCAAGGCCCTGAAAAAACGCGCTGTGGTGTGCAACATCGGTCACTTCGACAATGAAATCGACACCGCTTTCATGCGCAAGAACTGGGCTTGGGAAGAAGTGAAGCCACAAGTGCACAAGATCCACCGCACCGGCAGCGGCAGCTTCGACCCGCACAACGATGACTACCTGATCCTGCTGGCAGAAGGCCGTCTGGTGAACCTGGGCAATGCCACCGGCCACCCGAGCCGGATCATGGACGGCTCCTTCGCCAACCAGGTACTGGCGCAGATCTTCCTGTTCGAACAGAAGTTTGCTGACCTGTCCGCCGACAAGAAAGCCGAGCGTCTGACCGTGGAAGTGCTGCCTAAGAAGCTCGACGAAGAAGTGGCCCTGGAAATGGTCAAAGGCTTCGGCGGCGTGGTGACCCAACTGACCAGCAAGCAAGCCGAATACATCGGCGTGCCGCAGGAAGGCCCGTTCAAGCCACACGCTTACCGCTACTAATGCGTAGGGTGGATAAGCCTCTGGCTTATCCACCGCCGACTTCCCGCAAGGTGGATGGGACAATACCCTCCACCTTTCGTCTCCAAGGCTAGACACCCTATGAGCCAAGAACGCCGTTACAGCTTCGAGTTCTTTCCCACCAAAACCGAAGCCGGGCACGAAAAACTGATGAATGTGGCGCGCCAACTGGCGACCTACAAACCCGATTTCTTCTCCTGCACCTACGGTGCCGGTGGCTCCACCCGCGACCGTACGCTCAACACCGTGCTGCAACTCGACGGCGACGTGAAGGTGCCCACCGCACCGCACCTGTCCTGTGTAGGCGACAGTAAGGCCGAGCTGCGCGAGTTGCTGAACCTGTACAAAAGCTCCGGAATCAAGCGCATTGTTGCGCTGCGTGGCGACCTGCCGTCGGGCATGGGCATGGCCAGCGGCGAACTGCGTTATGCCAACGACCTGGTCAGCTTTATCCGCGAAGAAACAGGTGATCACTTCCATATCGAAGTGGCCGCCTATCCGGAAATGCACCCGCAGGCACGCAATTTCGAGGACGACATCGCCAACTTCGTGCGCAAGGCCAAAGCCGGCGCGGACAGCGCGATTACCCAGTACTTCTTCAACGCCGACTGCTACTTCTACTTTGTCGACCGTGTGCGCAAGCTGGGTGTAGATATTCCAGTGGTACCGGGCATCATGCCGATCACCAACTACAGCAAGCTGGCGCGTTTCTCCGACGCCTGCGGTGCGGAAATCCCGCGCTGGGTGCGCAAACAACTGGAAGCCTACGGTGACGACACCGACAGCATCCAGGCGTATGGCGAGCAGGTCATCACTGAAATGTGCGAGCGCCTGCTGCAAGGCGGCGCCCCAGGCCTGCACTTCTACAGCATGAACCAGGCTGAACCGAGCCTGGCGATCTGGAACAACCTCAAGCTGCCACGCTGAGGGGCGATACCGCGTCCATGGCCACTGCACGTGCCATGGACGTTATCCCGCGACACACCACAGTTGTGACTTCCCCCAAGTCGGCTGCCTCAGACATATCCTGCCGTGACTCATCACCCACACCGACTTGACCTCAAGGTCAACCCTGCATAGCTTGAAGCTCAAGACCTCCATGGAGTTGCTCAATGGTCAGCAGAAAAACCATCAATGCCTCAGTCACCCCCAAAGGCAGCCTGGAAACCCTCTCGCAGCGTGAAGTGCAACAACTGCGCGAAACCGGTTCCGGCAGCGTCTATGCGCTGTTCCGCCAATGCGCCTTGGCCATCCTCAACACCGGATCACACAGCGATAACGCCAAGACCATTCTGGAAGCCTACCCAGACTTCGAGATCAATATCCTGCAGCAAGACCGCGGCATCCGCCTGGAGCTGTTCAACGCCCCGGCTGATGCCTTTGTCGATGGCGAGATGATCGCCAGCACCCGCGAAATGCTGTTCAGCGCCCTGCGCGACATCGTCTACACGCAGAGCGAACTGGAAAATCAGCGCATCGATTTTGGCAGCTCTCAAGGCATCACCGATTACGTCTTCCACCTGCTGCGCAACGCCCACACCCTACGCGCCGGCGCCGAGCCGAAGATTGTGGTGTGCTGGGGTGGCCATTCGATCAGCACCGAAGAATACAAATACACCAAGAAAGTCGGCCACGAACTGGGCCTGCGCGGTCTGGATATCTGCACCGGCTGTGGCCCTGGCGTAATGAAGGGCCCGATGAAGGGCGCGACCATTTCCCACGCCAAACAGCGCAACGTGCACGGCCGCTACCTGGGCTTGACCGAGCCGGGGATCATCGCCGCCGAAGCGCCCAACCCGATCGTCAATGAGCTGGTGATCCTGCCGGACATCGAGAAGCGCCTGGAGGCCTTCGTCCGTGTCGGCCACGGCATCATCATCTTCCCCGGCGGCGCGGGCACGGCCGAAGAGCTGCTGTATTTCCTCGGCATCCTCATGCACCCGGACAACCAGAACATCCCCTTCCCGCTGATCATGACCGGACCACGCAGCGCCGCCGCCTACTTGGAGCAGCTGCATGAGTTTATCGGCGCGACCCTGGGTGAAGCGGCGCAGCAGCGCTACAGCATCATCATCGACAACCCCGAGCAGGTCGCCCGGGAAATGGCTGAAGGGATCAAGGCCGTCAAACAGTTCCGCCGCGAACACAACGACGCCTTCCACTTCAACTGGCTGCTGAAGATCGATGAGAGCTTCCAGCACCCATTCGAGCCTACCCACGCCAACATGGCCAGCCTCAAACTGACTCGCGAGCAACCGGTGCATGAACTGGCCGCTAACCTGCGTCGGGCGTTTTCCGGGATTGTCGCGGGTAACGTCAAGGACAAGGGCATTCGCCTGATCGAGCAGCATGGCCCTTATGAAATTCGCGGTGAACGCGAAATCATGCGCCAGCTCGACCAGCTGCTGCGGGCCTTCGTCGATCAACACCGCATGAAACTACCGGGCAACAGCGCCTATGTGCCCTGCTATAAGTTGATCACCTGAGCGTACATGCACACATGTTTATAGGTCATGGGCGGCCGACCCACGCAGATAGCAGCTACAGTGAGACAGGGTATCTGCAATGAAGTCTGCGAGGTCACCGCACCATGGTCAGGTTGTATGCACTGCTTTTCCTGCTGTCTTGCAGCGTCAACAGTTTCGCCCAGCCCCTGAAAGTCTGTACCAATGAATGGCCACCCTACACGCTCCTCGAAGACGGTCAGGTGCGCGGTATCGATGCTGATCTTCTGCACCTGGTACTGACAAACCTGAACATCAGTTACGACATTACGCTGGAGCCATGGCGGCGCTGCTTGCGCAAGATGAGCGATGGCAAGCTGGATATTCTGCTCGATGCGTTCTACAGCGACGAACGCGCCAAAGGCATGATTTTCCCCAATGAAGCCATGGCCGACAGCGCAATGGTGCTGTTCCACGCACGAGCACGCCCTCACCTGATCAACTCGGTGGACGATCTTACCGGCTTACGGGTTGGCACAGAGCCCGGCTACGCCTACAGCAACCAAGCCTTCGCTAAGGGCACTCACTTTGTGCGTGAGGACGCCCCAACGCTGGACGCCAATATTGGCAAACTCCTGCTAGGGCGCATTGATCTGGTGATAACCGACCGGGCCGTCGGCCTTTATACCGCCAAGACAATGGGCGCCGAAAATGCCATCGCCTACAGCCCGCAACCGCTGTACAGCGACCGGGTGTATGCCGCCTTCAGCAAACGGCCTGCCGTGGCAGCACTAGTGCCACGCTTCGAGAACGAACTGCGACGCCTAAAAAGCAGCCCTGAGTACGCGGCAATACTGCGACGTTATCACCAAGAAGTACCGGCTCAGACCGCCGAGCAGACCGACGCTCGCGCTGACTAGCGGCTCTGTTATACTCGGGCCTTCCCGCCAGGCTTGCGCCCGGATGCTAGCCCCCAGAGGCCAGTAGTACCGGACGGGATTACGCTCCCCAAGCGTGATTCAAGCCAGGCAATACACCCCATAGGGCTGCGCCCTCACTAGACAGGATTACACATGTCCTTTGCCTCCCTCGGTCTCTCCGAGGCTTTAGTCCGTGCGGTCGAATCCGCCGGCTACACCCAACCCACTCCGGTGCAACAGCGGGCCATCCCCGCCGCGTTGCAAGGTCGCGACCTGATGGTGGCGGCCCAGACGGGTACAGGTAAGACGGGCGGTTTTGCCCTGCCGATCCTCGAGCGACTGTTCCCCAACGGTCACCCGGATCGCGAACAGCGTCACGGCCCAAAGCAGCCGCGCGTCCTGGTACTGACACCGACCCGCGAACTGGCCGCCCAGGTGCATGACAGCTTCAAGCTGTATGCCCGCGATTTGAAATTCGTCAGCGCCTGCATCTTTGGCGGCGTTGGTATGAACCCGCAGGTCCAGGCCTTGGCCAAAGGCGTCGACGTACTGGTGGCGTGCCCCGGCCGCCTGCTCGACCTGGCCAACCAGCGCGCCATCGACCTCTCGCACGTGGAAATCCTCGTCCTCGACGAAGCCGACCGCATGCTCGACATGGGCTTTATCCATGATGTGAAGAAGGTCCTCGCCAAGCTGCCTGCCAAGCGCCAGAACCTGCTGTTCTCGGCGACCTTCTCGAAAGACATCACGGATCTGGCCGGCAAGCTGCTGCACAACCCAGAACGCATCGAAGTCACGCCGCCGAACACCACGGTCGAGCGCATCGAACAGCGTGTATTCCGCGTCCAGGCCAGCCACAAGCGCGCCCTGCTCGCTCACCTGGTCACAGCTGGCGCCTGGGAACAGGTACTGGTGTTTACCCGTACCAAGCATGGCGCCAACCGCCTGGCCGAGTACCTGGATAAACACGGCCTGCCGGCTGTGGCGATCCACGGTAACAAGAGCCAGAACGCCCGCACCAAAGCCCTGGCTGACTTCAAGGCCGGCAAAGTACGCATTCTGGTAGCCACTGATATCGCCGCCCGCGGCCTGGATATCGATCAACTGCCGCACGTGGTCAACTTCGAGCTGCCGAATATCGAAGAAGATTACGTACACCGCATTGGCCGTACCGGCCGTGCCGGGCGCAGCGGAGAGGCGATCTCCCTCGTAGCGCCGGATGAAGAGAAGCTGCTCAAGGGCATTGAGCGCATGACCAAGCAGAAGATCGGTGACGGCGATCTGCTGGGTTTTGATGCCAGCACCGTTGAGGCTGAGCGTCCGGAAGTGCGCGAGCCGCAGAAGCCACGTCAACCACGCGGCGCCAAGCCAGAAGGCGAGCGCCATGGCGGTGGCCGCAAGGACAAGGGTAAGGACAGCGGTCGCGACAACAACCGCAGCAAGCCACAGGGCGGCCGCAGCCAACAGCCACGTGGCGCATCATCAAGCCGCGCCGCCGCACCAGCCGTACCCGCACTCCCTCCGGACCGCGCGCCGGACGAGTTCCGCGACGATGAAATCGATAATTTCGGCAACCGTGCCGACTATGTAAGCCCCAATCAGAACAAGCAGCAGAACCGTGGCCGTCGGCCAGGTGCGCCTGCAGCGCCAAGCGGCCCGAGCGCCAGCAATGGCGTTGGTCTGGGCGCTCGCCCGGCCAAACCGCCGCGTAGCAATGGCGGTGGCGCCAATGCTGGCAGTCAAGGCCGTCGTCAGGGCTCAGGCTCTGGTGGTCAGGGCCGTAATGGCTCCGGCCGTGCGCGTCCGCCGCGCGACACCCGTACCACATCGCTGAACCGCGATGAGTTGCCACGCCAGGAAGCAGCGGTGAAAAGCCCGCGCGACAAGCAACCGGTGATTGTGCACAAAGGCTCGCGCCTAGACCGTTTCCCGACGCCGGAGCAGCTCGACGAATTGGCGAGCGCACGTCCGCGTGGCGAAAAGCCGGCCCTGCTGACACGCAACCGCGAAGAGTCATAGTCAGCTAGTCGCACACAAAAACGCCGCCCAATGGGCGGCGTTTTTGTTGGCAGGTCTAACCAGGCGGATTCTGCCCCGCCTGGCAAGCTTACTTGCGCACGCCTTCCACCGAGATGATCAGCTCAACGTCCTGAGACGCCGGGCCGAGGTCTTTCTGGATATCAAAGTCTTTCAGCTTCAGTTTGGTGCTGCCTTCGAAGCCAGCACGGTAGCCGCCCCATGGGTCCTTGCCTTCGCCGATAAACTTGGCGGCAATCACCACCGGCTTGGTCACGCCGTTGAGGGTAAGGTCACCAGTAATGTCGGCAGTGCCTTCACCGGTTGATTTGACCGAGGTTGACGCGAAGGTCGCCGTTGGGTGCTTGCTGACGTTGAGGAAGTCACCGCTGCGGATGTGCTTGTCGCGCTCAGCGTGGTTGGTGTCGACGCTGGTGGTGTTCAGGGTGACATTGACCTTGCTGTCCTGCGGCTTGGCAGCGTCGAAGCTGAAGCTGCCGTCGAAGTCTTTGAACGTGCCGTACAGCCAGCTGTAACCCAAGTGGCTGATCTTGAAATTGACGAAAGCGTGCTGGCCTTGCTTGTCGATGGCGTAATCGGCCGCCATCGCCTGACCAGCGCCGATCAATGCGCCACCCAGTGCCAGGGCTACGAGGGTTTTCTTCAACATGGGCATGCTCCTTGTGAGTGTGAGATGGGGCCAGTCCAGCCCCGGAAACAGCAAACGCAACTAGCGACCGAACATCCGCGTCAGCGTACGGTCACGATCAATAAAGTGGTGTTTCAACGCTGCAAGCGCATGAATGCCGGCAAAAATCACCAGCGCCCAAGCCAGATACTCATGCACCAGCCCGGCGACATCTTCCTGATCAGGAATGCTGGTCAAACTGGCGGGCACTTCAAACAGACCGAATACCGGAATGCCGCGACCGTCTGCCGTGGAAATCAGGTAGCCGGAAATCATCAGCACAAACAGCCCCAGATAGAGAAAGCTGTGGCCCAGCTTGCTGGCCATACGCGTCATCCGCCCATGGTTAGGCAGACTCGCCGGGGGCGGACTGAACCAGCGCCACAGCACCCGCGCCAGCATCACGGCAAACAGCACCAGGCCGATGCTCTTGTGCAGGTCCGGAGCCGTCTGACGCCAGCTGCTGTAGTAATCCAGCCCGACCATCCAGTAACCCAGACCAAACAGACCGAAGACCACCACGGCGACCAGCCAGTGCATAAAGATGCTGACCAGCCCGTAGTGAGAAGAACTATTGCGCCATTGCATTACACACTTTCCGGAGAGAAGGACTAGAACCGCGAGTGGAGCAAGACTAGCAACAAACCTATCGACTAAAAGCGGAATTTTTCGCTTTGAAATATCGGGAAATACGATGCGTAGCCCTGATGCTTTAACTCAGCACGGTTAGTCTAGCGGCACACTGCAAAGTTCAGCGCACGGGCTACAGAAGGCAGAATAGAGCGGACCAGCGGGCGACCCGAGTCATCGTTTAGGGTTGTGCCGTCCATCCACTGCAATGCTTCTGATAGGCTGGGTGCAGATGAGTGTGAGCCGAGGAAGAAGTAAAGCGATGAGCCTGAATGACCAGTGGATGCAGCGTGACCTGAAAGTGCTCTGGCACCCTTGCACGCAAATGAAGGACCACGAACAGCTGCCGCTGGTGCCGATCAAACGTGGCGAAGGCGTGTGGCTCGAGGACTTCGATGGCAAGCGCTACCTCGACGCGGTCAGCTCCTGGTGGGTCAACGTGTTTGGCCACGCCAATCCGCGGATCAATCAGCGCATCAAGGATCAGGTCGATCAGCTGGAGCATGTGATTCTCGCCGGCTTCAGCCATCAGCCGGTGATCGAATTGTCCGAACGCCTGGTCAAAATGACCCCAGCGGGCCTGGACCGAGTGTTCTACGCCGACAACGGCTCATCCTGCATCGAAGTCGCGCTTAAAATGAGCTTTCACTACTGGCTCAACGTCGGTAAACCGGCGAAGAAACGCTTCGTTACCCTCTCCAACAGCTACCACGGCGAGACCATCGCGGCCATGTCCGTGGGCGATGTCGCGCTGTTTACCGACACCTACAAAGCGCTGCTGCTCGACACCATCAAGGTGCCCAGCCCGGATTGCTATCACCGTCCCGAGGGCATGAGCTGGGAAGAGCATTCGCGCAATATGTTCCTGGCCATGGAACAAACCCTGGCCGAGAACCACGGTACCGTCGCTGCTGTAATCGTCGAGCCCCTGATCCAGGGCGCTGGCGGCATGCGCATGTACCACCCGATCTACCTCAAGCTGCTGCGCGAAGCCTGCGACCGCTATGGCGTGCACCTGATTCATGACGAAATTGCCGTCGGCTTCGGCCGCACCGGGACGATGTTCGCCTGCGAGCAGGCCGGCATCCGCCCGGACTTCCTCTGCCTGTCCAAAGCGCTCACCGGCGGTTATCTGCCGCTGGCCGCCTGCCTGACCACCAACGAGGTGTATCAGGCCTTCTACGACGACTATTCGACCCTGCGCGCCTTCCTTCACTCGCACAGCTACACCGGCAATCCACTGGCCTGCGCAGCCGCCCTGGCGACCCTGGATATCTTCGAGCAGGACAATGTGATCGAGGCCAACAAAGCCCTGGCCGCGCGCATGGCTAGCGCCACCGCACACCTGGCCGATCACCCGCATGTCGCCGAAGTGCGCCAGACCGGCATGGCCCTGGCCATCGAAATGGTGCATGACAAAGCCAGCAAAACTGCCTACCCCTGGCAGGAGCGTCGCGGCCTAAAGGTATTCCAGCACGCGTTGGAGCGCGGCGCGCTGCTTAGGCCACTGGGCAGCGTGGTGTATTTCCTGCCGCCTTATGTCATCACCCCTGAGCAGATCGACTTCCTTGCCGAGGTGGCCAGCGAAGGCATCGATATCGCCACCCGTACCTCGGTCAGCGTGGCGCAAGGCAATGCCAACTACCCCGGCTTTCGCGATCCGGGCTAAGGCATTCACCCTCAGCCGGCTGTATGCGGCACGCCTGAGGCGTTAAGCTTGCCGCCTCAACTGTGCCGCTGCAGCGATCAATCCATGCGCCTTTCTCGTTTCTTTATCGATGCCCCTCTCTCCCTCGGTCAGCACGAGCTGCCCGAAGCCCAGGCCCACTATATCGGCCGCGTACTGCGGCATGCCGTGGGCGATGCGGTGCAATTGTTCGATGGCAGCGGCCAGGAATACCGGGGCGAGCTGATCGAGGTGGGCAAGAAAAGCGTGCGCGTCGAGTTGCGCGAAGCCTTTGCCGGCCAGGCAGAATCACCGCTGCATATTCATCTGGGCCAAGGTCTGTCGCGTGGCGAACGCATGGATTGGGCGATTCAAAAGGCCACCGAACTGGGCGCCAATGAAATCAGCCTGATCGTCAGCGAGCGCTGCGAAGTGCGCCTCAAGAATGAACGCGCCGACAAGCGCATGGCGCACTGGCGCCAAGTGGCGATCAGCGCCTGCGAGCAATGCGGTCGCTCGGTGCTGCCGATCATTCATCCGCCCATCAGCCTGAATGACTGGCTGGGGCAGGTAACTGCCGAACTCAAGTTGGTGCTGCACCCGGTCGCTGAGCCGTGGGCCAGCCATCCGCAGCCTCAGTCGCTGGCCTTTCTGATCGGTCCGGAAGGCGGTCTGAACGACAGCGAAGTTGCCTTGGCCAAGAGCCACGACTTCCACGCCGCCCGCCTCGGCCCGCGCGTGCTGCGCACGGAGACTGCGCCGGTGGTGGCGTTAAGCGTGGCGCAGCAGTTGTGGGGCGATTTCTAAGCGCTACTTAAGGCCATAAAAAAGCCCGCTAGCGCGGGCTTTTTTGTTTACCGTCAATCAGATCAACCCGGCATCCGCCAGCTTCTGCTCCAGCCCAATCAGGTCTGGGATCTTCAGCACGGCTTCGCCAAACTGCACCGCATCCAACTCCAGCGGCGACAGGGCGGCATCGGCGCGCACCAGATCGGCACCGACCTTGATCGAGCGCGGAATACCCTGCACCAGCACAGCAATAAACTTGACGTTCGGCCGCCCACCCAAAGCGTTGATCACCGCCACGCGCGAGCCGGGGCTGACACTGACCTGGCCATCCGATGCTGCTTCGAACGACAACAGCGGCAGGCGTAGATCACGCCAGGCAATCTGCCCGAGGAACCAGCCGGGCATGCCTTCACTGATCTGCGGGGCGCGATAAGGGATCAACTCGGCCACTGCCACGTTGGGCAGCAGCAGAGTACGGTCAGTCAGCGGCATCAACAGGCCGGTCAGGCTGTTGGCGCTGTTCTGCGTGGCGACGGCTTGGCTCATGAAAATTTCCTGTACAGGGCACAGCCCCAGATTAACGGCACTGCTCGGCCAGGTGATTGACCAGAGCTTCGGCCAGCTCACGCGGATCACCGCTGTGGCTGCTGTAGCCGGCTTCACGCAGGCTGTCCGGCATGCTTGGACAGGCGCAGCTGTCTGCACGCTGGGTCCAGATCAAGCCCCCCTGACGGCGCACATAAGCCGCGGCGGCACTGCCGTCACTGCCCATGCCACTGAACGCAATGACGCCACTCATGGCGCCGAAATGCTGGGCCAGGTTAAGCATCATCTGATCGATGGACGGGCTATAGGGTTCCGGCCAGCCGCGCTCAGATATCTGCATCAGGGCATCATCACTGAAGCCCAGTTCGTGGCTGATCGGTACCACCACCACTTCACCGCAACGCACCGCGTCTCCATGTCGAGCCGGGTTCACATGCCACTGGCTGTGGCGCCCCACGGCTTGCGGCAGCGTGCTCTCAAAACTGGCATCAATATGCTGAGCGTATACAAAGCCCACCGGCAATCCGCCGGGCAAGGCATCGAGAAAGGCTTTTACCGCCGCAGGACCACCCAAAGAGGCAGCCAGCAACCACACTTGACGCGCCGGCTCGCCGGCCACCAGCGGGGTATCGGCCAGTGCGGCCGGCAGATCCAGGCGTGATGGACGTTGCGCTTCAGCCAGCAGGGCTTCCAGGCTTGGGCCGACGGCCTGAGACGGATCGCCCACCAGCTTCTTCAATTTGCCGAACAGGCGGCGTTCCCAGCGCGGGTAGTTTTCCGAATGACGCTCGGGGGCGTGGCCTTCGCCAAACAGCACCGGAGCCGAGGCGCTCTCCATCAGGCTGTCGACCAGCGGCAAATCTTCCGACTGAGCCAGGTCAACCAGCCACAGGTCAGTTTCGCAGGCGTTCAGGGTTTCCTGATCAAGACGCGCCGGGTCGCTGTTCATCACCACCTGGTAGCCGCTGCCGGTCAACGCTTGCTGCAGCACGTGGCGCTGCAGCGAGGTATCGGCAATCACCGCAATGCGGGCTGCAGTTTTCTCAGTCATTGCGGTTTACCGGGTGGCGACCCACCAGTTGCTGAATGGTTTCAAGCAACAAGGACTCCTGGTAAGGCTTACCAAGGTACTCGTTGACGCCGATGCTCATGGCCCGCTCACGGTGTTTTTCACCGGTACGCGAGGTGATCATAATGATCGGCAAGTCTTTCAAGCCATCATCGTGGCGCACCAGGGTGGCCACTTCGAAGCCGTCCATGCGGGGCATTTCGATGTCCAGCAGCATGATGTCGGGCTTGCGCTCCTGCAGCTGCGAAATGGCATCGACACCGTCCTTGGCGGTCAGTACGTTCATGCCGTTACGCTCAAGCAGGCGGCTGGTAACTTTACGCACCGTGACCGAATCGTCGACCACCATGACCAGCGTCGGCCGATCCGCTTCGATCTCCGCTGCCGTCGCCGACTGCCTGAGCTGGCGTGGCTGCAGCTGAGTGAGCAAATGCGCATGCAGCACGCGGATAGTCGCCAACAGGTCGAGAATCACTACCACGCGACCGTCACCAAGGATGGTCGCACCGGAAATCCCGTGTACGCCGGCAAACTGCGGGCCGAGGCTCTTAACCACGATCTCGCGCGAACCAGCCAGGGAGTCGACCTGCACGGCCACGGCGTGCTCCTTGGAGCGCACCAGAATCACCGGCAGCGGCAGGCTCTGCCCCACCAGTTTGGGCTGCTGACCGTTGTTCAGCAGGTCGCCCAGGTAGCGCAGCTCATAGCTCTGCCCGGCGTACTCGAAGCGCGGTGCATCGGGCGCGTAGTAGGCTTCCAGCTCATACGGGGAGACCCGCACAATACCTTCGATGGTGTTCAGCGGAATGGCGTAGAGGTCTTCACCCGACAACACCATCAACGCACGGTTGACCGACACGGTGAACGGCAACCGAATGGTGAACGTGGTACCCGTGCCTGGGATCGACTCGATGCTCATCGAGCCACCGAGCTGCTTGACCTCGGAGTGGACCACGTCCATGCCCACACCACGCCCGGAAATCTGCGTGACCTTCTCGGCGGTAGAGAAACCGGCCTCGAGGATAAACTGCAGCACTTCGTAGTCGGTCAGGTCGGCGTCGGCGTCCATCAAGCCGCGCTCGATGGCTTTGCGCCTAACCGCTTCCAGACGAATGCCACCGCCGTCATCGGCCAGGGTCAGGACGATATCGCCACCCTCACGGCCCAGCGCCAAGCGGATAGTGCCCTGCTCCGGCTTACCGGCTGCGCGACGGACATCAGCCGCTTCAATGCCATGGTCAACCGCGTTACGCAGCATGTGTTCCAGCGGTGCGACGATACGCTCGAGCACGGTACGGTCCATCTCACCATCGGCATTGCCGACGATAAACTCGACCTGCTTGCCCAACTCACCGGAAATCTGCCGCACGATACGGCGTAGGCGTGGTACCAGACGGTCGAACGGCACCATGCGCGTACGCATCAGGCCTTCCTGCAGCTCGGAGTTGACCCGCGCTTGTTGCAGCAGCAGGGTCTCCGCATCGCGGTTACGCGCGGCCAGGGTTTCTTTCAGGTCGAGCAAGTCGGATGCGGACTCGAACAGTGCGCGCGACAGCTGCTGCAGCTGAGAGTGGCGGTCCATTTCCAGTGGGTCGAAATCCTCATAGCCCATACGCTCGGCTTCAGCCTCAATACGGCTGAGGATCTGCGCCTGGGTTTCGGTATCGAGGCGGCGCAACTGGTCACGTACGCGGTCGATGGTGGCTTCCATCTCACTCAGGGTGAAACCAAAGTCGCTGACCTGCTGCTCAACACGGCCACGGAAAATCGAGGTTTCACCGGCCAGGTTAACCAGACCTTCAAGCAGTTCGGCCGGCACTTTGACCAGTTCCTGCGGGGCACGACGCGAAGCGGCTTCCTGAGCGGCCTCTTCAGCGCGGCGCACGAACGGTAGCACCTTGGCCACCAGTTCCTGCGCAGGCATGGCACTGGCCGCAACAATAGGAGCGCTCAATTCCGGCATACGCGCCGCTTGCTCGACCGCGGGCTCAGGCGCTTGCGGGCTCGCGGAATCAGCCACCAGGCTATCATTCAGACGCTGACGCAGCGCGTCGAGTTCCTGCTGCAAGCCTTCAAAACCCGACTGCACATCAACAAACAGACTCTGCGGCCACGGCGCGCCCTGGGCTTGCGCTTCGGTCAGGTGTTGCTCGAGGCTGTGAGTGAGGTCGCCCAGGCGCTTCTGTCCGGCCAGGCGTGCACCACCTTTGAGGGTGTGCAGGATGCGCAGCATATCGTCGATGGCGGCGCCGTCTTCACGGTCAGCCTCCCAACGGCCGATGGCAACTTCCATGGCTTCCAACAGGTCGTCACCTTCCTCAAGGAAGATGTCGAGGATGTCCGATTCGGCATCGTCATCCTCTTCGGCCTCAGCGGCCTTAAGGGCCACCGCGGACGGCATGCTGAGCTGTTCATCCGGATTGCTGCGGAAACGCTTGATGGTTTCGATCAGAGCCTCGCCACTTGGTACACCGCGTTTGCCGCGTACGGCTTCAAGCATCTCAGCCAGGCTGTCGTGACAGGCCTGAAGCAGCGTGAACAGGTCCTGGCTGGCGCGCAAACGCCCTTGGCCAAGGCCTTCGTAGAGGAATTCCAGCTCGTGGGCCAGGTCACCGATTTCACGGATTTCAGCCATGCGTGCACCACCCTTGAGGGTGTGCAAGTCACGCTGCAGCGACTCCAGCTCCAGGCTGTTGTTGACGTCGCCCATCCAGCGTTGCAACGCCGCACCGGCACTGTCGATGATGTCGAAACCTTCTTCGAGGAAGATTTCCACCAATTCAGGATCACGCTCGTCATCCAATACAGCAGGCGCAGCAATAGCAACCGGTGCTGGCTCTAGCTCGGGAGCAGTGTCGAGAAGCTCGGCAGACTCGACTTCGCTTTCAACAGCAGAGTCGACCCATGGCAGCTCATCGAGCTCTACAACGGGCAATTCGAACGCGTTTATCTCCGACGTTGCGGTGTCCTGCGGATCGCTATCCGCCGGCTCCAGCGGGGCGTCGACGAGGATACCGAAGTCGATCTCTTCTTCAATCTCTGGCAGCTCAGCAGGCTCAGGCTCTACCAGATCAAACGACTCGATCATCGGCAGGGCTTCGGCTTCGGCTTCGGCTTCGGCTTCGGCTTCGGCTTCGGCTTCGGCAACAGGCTCTGAGGTAACAGGGGCCACTGGCAAGCTTTGCCCGCCACTCTGGCGGAAGCTGCGAATGGCCTCGATCAGCTCCAGCGGCGACGGCATGGCGACGCGCGCCTGCAGCTGCTCCAGCAGCTGTGCCAGGGAGTCATGGCTCTGCTGCAGCAGATTCGCCAGTGGTTGCGAGAAGCTGTAGCGGCGGTCGACCAGACCTTCGTACAAGGATTCGAGTTCATGGGCGAGATCGCCAATCGGGCGAATCTCGGCCATGCGTGCACCACCCTTGAGGGTGTGCAGATCACGTTGCAGCGAGGACAACGCCGCTTTGTTGTCCGTGTCGGCCAACCAGCGCTCCAGCGCCTGGCCGGCGCTCTCGAGGATATCGACTGCCTCTTCGAGGAAGATCGACACCATTTCCTCGTCGAGCGACTCGTACAGCGAAGCGACTGGTGCGTCGGCTAACGGCTCACTGGCGCCCTCTGTAACAGGTGCCGCCAGTTGTTCAACGTCCGGCAGATCAAGCTCAAGCGGCTCGGCCAATTCGTCCGGCGCGTCCTGACTGAGTGCTTCCAGCGCAGCCGTGGCGTCGGCAAGCTCGACAATCTCGATACCGGCGTCACCATTGTTGGACAACAGTGCCAGGGTATTAGGGTCCAACGCCTCCAACAGCAAGTTGCGTAGGGCCATTACGCGCTCGGGAGCACCGCTGACCTGCAGGCCGGCAGCTACTTGATCCATCATGCCAATCAGCGCTTCGTGGGCTTGTTCGGCTTCGCTAAAGAAGCGCTCGCTGACCGCCAGACGACCTTCTTCGACCGCACCATAGAGGTCGAGCAGGGCTTCGCAGAGCTCATCAATCTGCGGCAACTCGGCCATCTCGGCGCCGCGTCCCAGGGTGGTCAGTTCGTCCAGCAGAGAGGTCAACTCCTGACGCTCGGACGGGTGCTCGCGCCATTTGCGCAGCAAGTCTTCAGCATCCAGCAGGATGTCCATGCCTTCGGCGAGGAAGATGCTGATCATCTGCGGGTCGCGTTTCACGCCTTGATCGGTCTGCCGGCTATTTTCGGCGTGCTCGAGACGGTCACTGTGCAACTTTTGTACGCGCTCAAGGAACTCGGCCGCACCCGGCAAAACGGCCAAAGGCTGGCTTTCCAGCTGTTCAAGACCAAGGCGGAAGAGTTTCTCTGCGCTGCTCAGCAGCTCCGCTTCGGCCAGGTCCATCGGGATCAAGTTGGTTTTGAATTCTTTAACCAGTTTTTCCAGCGGCGAAGCAATCTCGGCCACCGGTTGAATACCGGCCATCGAAGCACTGCCCTTGAGGGTGTGCAGAGCACGCTGCAGGTCATCAGTGACTGGCTGCGGCAGTTCCTGAGCACAGTCAGCCAAGAAGCCGACCAGTGTATCGAGGTGCATTTCCGCTTCGTTACGGAAAATCTCCAGCAACTGCGGATCGAGCCCGTCTTCATCCTCAATAATTTCGCTGGTAGCTACTGGGCCGCCCTCGGGCTCCGCTACCAGCTCAACCGGGGCTTGAGGTTTTGGGAGGCTTCGGCCTTTGGCCAGGGCATGTGCCGTTGCAGCCAGGTGGTCAACATCGTCACGCTGACGTTGCGCTTTATTGGCAAATTCATCGACCAGGGACGGCATCAGCGCGACCACATCGGCGATGACCTGCTGCACGTCGGTACCCGGCTGAATGCTGCGATCAAGCACACGGTTGAGCAGGTTCTCAATCGCCCAACCCAACTCACCAATAACCAGGGCGCGAACCATACGGCCACTGCCTTTGAGGGTGTGGAACGCGCGACGGATCTCGGTCAGGGCATCCTTGTTTTCTGTGTCAGCACACCACTGCGGGAAGAATTCGCCAATGGTCTCCAGCACTTCTCCGACTTCTTCGATAAAGACTTCCAGCAATTCTTCATCAATCGGCTCTTCATCAGCCGGTGGCGGCAGCAGGCTGGGCGGCACATCATGAGCCGGCGGATTAATCGCCTGCACTGGAGCAGCCATCACATCAGCCATCGACAGCGCTTTTTCAGCCACAACAGGTTCTGGTTCTTCGCTCACCGGAGCGATGGGCAGCTCAACCTCGGGCAACTCGAGTGCAGCCAGTTCGGCTTCATTCCAGTTGGCCGGGCTGTCGCTTTCGTCCAGCTCAAAACTGCCGAGTTGCAGCTCTTCACCGGCGAACGGCTGCTCCGGCTGAGACTCAGCCAGCGGCAGGGAGTCGGCATCGGGTAGGTCGATACTGAAATCAATCAGTTCAAGCTCGGCACTCGGCGCTTCAGACGCCCATTTGGCATCGCTGGATGACGCATCAATCGCCGTCGAATCCAGACCAGCAAACTCTGCACTGAAGTCGTCGGTCAGGTCCAAGCTCAACGGTTCTTCTGCAACCGGCTCTAAGGTGAGCTCAACTTCTACAGGCGCCTCAGGCTCGGCGCTGAGCACCTCCATATCGTCCAACGGATCAGCCAATGGTGCGAAGGACTCTATCGGCGGCTCTACTCGATCGAGAATTGACGGTTTTTCTTTGAGCGGATAACCCAGGCTTTCCAGGCTTTCCTCGGCCACGTCGAGAATCAGATCGCCTTGGGTCGCATGGTCTTCTGCCAAACGCTCAAGGTAGTACTCAACGCTGGTAATGGCGTCCGCCAGGGTGTCGAGGTTCTGCCAGTTGGGTACGGCCTTGCGCGCCAACAGCTGTTCCTGAATATAGCGGTTGCAGGCATTCAGCAGGTCGGCAGCACGCTGCAGCGGAATCATCGCCAGGCCACCACGCACCTGAGTCAGCAACTCAGGCACGCGGGCCAGGTGTTCGTGGTTCCACTGCGAGGCAATAAATTCAATGATCGCGTCTTTGGCCTGCTCCAGGCCGTTGCGCGCTTCCTTGATCACCAGTTGGTGAATTTGCGCCACGTCGGTGGTTGGCAGATGGCTTTCTTCGCGACCGCTATCCTGCGATGGACCGACCATACCGGCCAAGGTGGCTTCGACATACAGCAGCGCCCCAGCCACGTCCATCAATACGGCATCGCTCGGCTCGCCTTGCCCCTTGGCAAGGCCACTGACAACATCAAGCTGATCGGCAATGACTTTGCGCGGCTGCCCAAAGCCCAATACCGCTAGGGTGTCGGCAATTTGCTTGAGTGGTGCTGCAAGGGCATCCAGGTCGGTGACCTGAGTGCGGTCGCTGCGCACAAATAGATCGAGACTATCCTTGACCCGCACCAGCTCTTCACACAATGCAGCCACCACCGAACGCATCGCATCGCGATCCGGACCGGCTAGGCGGGCACGCTCTTCGTCGACAACATCGTTGTCCGGCAGCGCATCGTCGAGGCGGTATTGCTCTTTGAGGGTGCGCACGCGCGGCGACTGCGCCGACGACTTGGCCACATAGAACAGCAGGTTCTTGCTCAGTTCGTCGGGAGCGGCCTGGTTAAGACCATCGGCGCCCTGCTCGAGCAGACGTTTGAGTTCCTTATCAACCTGACGCAACAAGGTGCGAATCGAGGTGCCATTGGACAAGCTGCCGTTGGCCAGACCTTCGACCACGCCTGAGGCGATCTGCCATAGCGGGCCGAGCGGCGAGTCCTTGCAGAGGTTTTCCAGGCGCGCGAACACCCGTGCCATGTAGCCCAGATTGGTCGGCAGGTCCTGGTTGCGGATTACCCCTACCAGAGCCATTTGCAGCATTTGCCGCAGCTTGCGCAGCAACACCGGCAGTTCGGCGGTACGCAGCTGGTCGATGGTTTCATGGGGCAGCGCTGGTGTGCGACCGGACATATCCGGGGCAAACAGGCTGGTTTCCGAGAGTAGTTTTTCCCCACGCGCAGCGCGCAGGTCGTTGAGCAGTGGCAACACGACCATCGGCAGGTCGCGGCGGGCAGTCTGGATACGATCAAGGTACACCGGCAGCTGCAGAATCGACTGCATCAGCACTTCCAGGGCTTCGCCCTGGTTGGTCACCCGGCCATCGATCAAAGCGCCGGCCAGCTGCTCCATTTCCTCAGCCAGTAGCGCCGCGCCGAAAAACTCGACCATCTGCAAGGTGCCGAGCACCTGATGCACATAGGTCTGGCAGAAACGCATGCGCGTAGCGTCCTGGGGGTTCTCGACGAACGCCTCCAGCGCCTGACGCGCCTGCTTCAGGGTTTCCGCGATCTCGCCCTTAACCCATTCCAGGGCGACATAATCGTGCCGATCACCCATAGCCACTCCACTCATAAACTTGGCTCTTCTGCCTTATCCCTTGCGGGTAAACGCCAGCACTCGCTCGTCGGCTACCGGGATCAACTCCGGATGCTGCCAACCTGCTACTTCGCCCACTCCCACTACCAGCAACCCCCCGGGCACCAGGCGCTCGGCCAGGCGGTTGAGGATCTCGCGGCGGCGCCAGCGACGAAAATAGATCAACAAGTTCTGACAAAAAATAACGTCCATTCCGGA
>Ga0155449_1094_pt1 | contig 50563 bp, 39 predicted proteins | sample RifCSPhighO2_02_FD_111897 | JGI IMG/M metagenome (GOLD analysis project Ga0155449, IMG submission 111897) | Pseudomonadales bacterium RIFCSPHIGHO2_02_FULL_60_43 | reverse complement strand
AAATAAACAGAAAAGGAGAACTCCCATGAAAGGTAAATCCCTGGCATGGGCCCTGTCGGCTGCACTCGCAGGTATTACCCTGAGCAGCGCCGTACAGGCCGAAGAGAAATTCGTCACCATCGGCACCGGTGGTCAAACCGGCGTTTATTACGTTGCCGGCCAATCGATCTGCCGCTTCCTCAATCGCGGTGCGGCTGAGCACGGCATCAAGTGCAACGCCCCAGCCAGCGGCGGCGGCGTGGCCAACGTCAACGGCATCCGCAGTGGCGAATTCAATTTCGGCATCATGCAGTCGGACCACCAGTTCAAGGCCATGAAGGGCGTTGCGCCGTTCGAGAAAGAAGGCGCCATGGAGGACATCCGTGCGGTGTTCTCGCTGCAGAGTGAGGTGTTCACCATCCTCGCCCGCCGTGATGCCAACATCGCCAGCTTCGATGACCTCAAAGGCAAGCGCGTAAACATCGGCAACCCAGGTTCCGGTCAGCGCGACACCCTGGAAGAGATCATGCAGGTCAAAGGCTGGGAGCGTTCTGCGTTCTCCCTGGCGGCCGAGTTGAAGCCAGCTGAGCAGGCTTCTGCCCTGGGCGACAACAATATCGACGCGATGACCTACTTCGTTGGCCACCCTAACGGTGCCATCCAGGAAGCCACCACCACCACCGACGCGGTACTGGTACCGGTGACCGGTGCGGAAATCGACAAACTGCTGGCTGCGAAGAGCTACTACACCAAGGCTGATATCCCCGGCGGCGTGTACAAGGGCAACGACGCGCCAACCCCGTCGATCGGCGGCAAAGCGGTGCTTTCCACCTCGGCCAAGGCCAGCCCGGAAGTGGTTTACCAGCTGGTTAAATCGGTCTTCGACAACATTGATCGCTTCAAGCGTCTGCACCCTGCATTTGCCGACCTGAAAGAAGCAGACATGATCAAAGTCGGCCTCAGCGCACCGCTGCACGAAGGCGCAGTGCGTTACTACAAAGAGCGCGGCTGGTTGTAAGCGGCTCACGCTGCCCGTCAAACGGGCTAGTGTTTTCAGATAAGCAAACCCGCAGCTGCAAGGCTGCGGGTTTTGCCGTTTTCCGTACTCTCGAATGCAGGTTCAACCCATGCATGACAAGCAACTGTCCACCGAAGAACTGATCGCCCAGGATGTCGGTGCGCGCACCCCGCTAGGGTCCATGGCGCAGGTGATCACCGGCCTGGCTCTGCTCTGGTCGCTGTTTCAACTGTGGATCGCCTCGCCGCTGCCGTTCGTGTTCGGCATTGGTGTGTTCAACGACACCGAAACCCGTGCTATCCACCTGGCGTTTGCCCTGTTGTTGGCGTTTCTCGCCTACCCGGCCTTTCGCAAGTCGCCGCGTGACCGCGTGCCGCTGCTGGATATCGCCCTGGGCTTGGTCGCTGCAGCCAGCGCCGCCTACCTGTTTATTTTCTACCAGCAGTTGGCGTTGCGCCCCGGTAGCCTGACCACTGCGGACATGCTGACCGCGTGCATCGGCATCCCGTTGCTGCTGGAAGCCACCCGCCGAGTGCTCGGCCCGCCACTGGCGATCATTGCCCTGCTGTTCCTCGTCTACAGCTTGGCCGGGCCATATATGCCGGGGATGCTGGCGCACCGTGGGGTCAGCTTCAATGCCATGGCCAACCACCAGTGGATCACCACCGAAGGGGTGTTCGGCATCGCCCTTGGCGTATCCACCAGCTTCGTGTTTCTCTTTGTGCTGTTCGGTGCCTTGCTCGAACGGGCCGGCGCGGGGCATTACTTTATTCAGCTGGCTTTCAGCATGCTTGGTCACTTCCGCGGTGGTCCGGCCAAGGCCGCAGTGGTGGCGTCGGGGCTGACCGGACTGATTTCTGGCTCGTCGATTGCCAACGTGGTGACCACCGGCACCTTCACCATTCCGATGATGAAGCGCACCGGTTTCTCGGCCGAGAAGGCCGGCGCGGTGGAAGTGGCGTCGTCGGTGAATGGTCAGATCATGCCGCCGGTGATGGGCGCAGCGGCCTTTCTGATGGTTGAGTACATCGGCATGCCCTATGTCGAGATCATCAAGCACGCCTTCCTGCCGGCGGCGATTTCCTATATCGCCCTGCTGTATATCGTCCATCTGGAAGCGCTGAAGCTCGGCCTGCAGCCGGTGGGCGGGCATCAGCCCAAGCCCTGGCTGCGTCGCCTGACCGGTTTCGCCTTCGGTGCAGCGCTGATCAGCGGCCTGTCGCTGGCGGTGTATTACGGCCTCGGCTGGCTCAAGCCGGCGCTGGGTGAATATGCCCTGCCGGGTATCGGCGCGCTGCTGGCGCTGGTCTACCTGGGCCTGCTGAAAATCGCCGCTAGCGTGCCGGTGCTGCCGGCTGAAGACCCAGACGCGCCGCTCGACAAACTGCCGCAAACCCGTGCCGTGCTGCTTTCTGGTCTGCACTTTCTGCTGCCGGTGGTGGTGCTGGTCTGGTGCCTGATGATCGAGCGTCTGTCTCCCGGCCTGTCGGCCTTCTGGGGCAGCGTGATGCTGGTGATCATCCTGCTGACCCAGCGCCCGTTGTTGACCTGGCTGCGTACAGACGGCACGCATGCTCACGGCTCGTTTATGGACGGCGTGATCGACCTGCGTGAAGGCTTGATTGCCGGTGCGCGCAATATGATTGGCATCGGTATTGCCACGGCGGCGGCGGGCATCATCGTCGGCGCGGTGTCGCAAACCGGAGTGGGTCTGGTGCTGGCCGATCTGGTCGAGCTGTTGTCGATGGGCAACCTGCTGCTGATGCTGGTGCTGACGGCAATCTTCAGCCTGGTGCTGGGCATGGGCTTGCCGACCACTGCCAACTACATTGTGGTGTCCAGCCTGCTGGTGCCGGTGATCGTCACCCTCGGCCAGCAGAACGGCCTGATCGTGCCGCTGATCGCGGTGCACCTGTTCGTCTTCTACTTCGGCATCATGGCCGACGTAACACCGCCGGTGGGCCTGGCTTCGTTCGCGGCGGCGGCAGTGTCCAAGGGCGACCCCATCAGTACCGGGATTCAGGCCTTCTACTACAGCCTGCGCACAGCGGTGTTGCCGTTCCTGTTTATCTTCAACACCGACCTGCTGCTGATCGACGTGGATTTCTGGCACGGTGTGCTGATCTTTATCATCGCCACCGTTGCCATGCTGATCTTCGCGGCTGGCACTCAGGGTTACTTCCTGGTGCGCAGCCGCTGGTACGAGAACCTGCTGCTGCTGCTGGTGGCCTTCACCCTGTTCCGTCCGGGCTTCTGGATGGACATCGTGCACGACCCTTACCGCGACATTCCGCCGGCACAACTGGCCCAGGCCCTGGGTGATGTAGCCGATGGCAGCCAGCTGCGTTTGCGCATCAAAGGTGAGGATGCCGTGGGTGATGCCCGCGAATTCAGCCTGCTGCTGCCTGTGCCGGAAGGCGCCACGGGTGAAGAGCGCCTGGAGAAGCTCGGCCTGCTGACCTATGAAGAGGGCGGCAAGGTGCTGGTCGACAGCGTCACCTTCGGCAGCCCAGCAGCCGAAGCCGGCCTGGAGTTCGATCAGGAAATCCTCAAGGTGCGCGCGCCAACGGATCGCTGGACCAAGGAGCTGATGTGGATTCCTGGCTTCCTGGTGTTCGCCCTGGTGGTCTGGTTGCAGCGTCGCCGGCGGGCCAACGGTGCGGCTTGAGTCGAGCCTGACGCCCTACCCGCTGCGCAGCTTGTTGCGCAGCGGATTGTTGATAAGTCTCTGGGGATCAGGCTGTAGGTCTTGTCGCCATTGGCTTTGAGCGGGCTGCGCAGAAACTTGCGCAGCCCTGCGCAACAAGTTGCTCAGCTTTTAGTGATCTGGCTCACAGTGGGTTTGAGTTCGCGCTTTAAAAGATTGCAAGATACTGATTTATAAGGTTTTTATTTAATTGGCATGCTTGTCGCTATATGGGGAGTTCCCGGATCACTGCAGATCCATGACCCAAGGCAAGGAAAGCACTCATGCCAACACCCGCGTATCTGTCCCTCGAAGGCACCAAACAAGGCCTGATCACTGCCGGCACCTTCACCGAAGATTCCGTCGGTAACATCTTCCAGGAAGGTCATGAAGACCAAATCCTGGTTCAAGCCTTCAACCACCAGGTCATCATCCCGCGTGATCCGCAATCCGGTCAGCCGACTGGCCAGCGCGTCCACAAGCCGCTGATGATCACCAAAGTCTTCGACAAATCCTCGCCGCTGATCTTCAACTCCCTGACCTCCGGTGAGCGTCTGTCCAAGTGCCGTCTGGAGTGGTACCGCACTTCCTCCACCGGTACTCAAGAACACTACTTCACCATCGAGCTGGAAGATGCCGTGATCGTTGACGTGCAGTCGCGTATGCCGAACTGCCAGGATCCAGGCATGGCTCACTTCACCCACCTCGAAGACGTGTACTTCACCTACCGCAAAATCGTCTGGACCCACGAAGTCTCCGGTACTTCTGGTTCTGACGACTGGCGTACCCCGATCTCCGCCTAAGAACCTATTTACGATCTCGCGAGCTAGAGATAAACGGGGGCGAAAGCGGCCAAGGAAGCGGAGTTTACGATTTGTAAATGAGCATTCCGAGGCCGCTTTCAACACCGTTTAGCCGACGCGCAGCAGATCGTATGCAGGTTCTAAGCATTGGCTGAGTTCACGCAATACCGCTTCGGCCAGGCTTGTCCTGGCCGCTGCGTTTTCAGTGAGACCTGCGTCGCCAAACGCTGACAGGCATCGCGCAAAATCGCGAATACGCACGGCTGCCAGGCCAGGCCTGGTTTAGAAATGCGCAGTGGTTTGATTCATGGAACGAAACGAGAGGAGCAACGAATGTTCGCCGCCGCCAACCAGACGCATTTCAGCCTGACGATCGAAGGTGTAAGCCACGACCTGCAGGTGCTCGAATTCACCGGTCGCGAGGCGATCAGTCAGCCCTTCGAGTTTGAGCTGGAACTGGTCAGCGAGCGTCCTGATCTGGATCTGGAAAGCCTGCTGCATCAGGCTGCTTTTCTTGCGTTCGATCAGGCCGGCCACGGCATTCACGGGCAGATTTACCGCGTCGCCCAGGGCGAGTCCGGTAAACGCCTGACCCGCTACCACGTGACCTTGCGCCCACAGCTGGCATACCTGGCGCATCGCACCAACCAACGCATCTTCCAGCACCTTTCGGTGGAGAAGATCATCAGCCAAGTGCTGCAAGAGCACGGCATTCAGGCCAACGCCTACCAATTCCAACTCGGCTCGATCTACCCCGAGCGCGAGTACTGCGTGCAGTACGACGAATCCGATCTGCACTTCGTCCAGCGCCTGTGCGAGGAGGAAGGTATTCACTACCACTTCCAGCACAGCGAACAAGGCCATGTACTGACCTTTGGTGACGACCAAACGGCCTTCCCCAAACTCGCGCCAACGGCCTATCAGCAAGACAGCGGCCTGGTCGCTGACAAACCGGTGATCAAGCGCTTCGGCGTGCGCGTGGAAACCCGCTCGAGCCGGGTGATCCGCCGTGACTATGACTTCGAAAAACCCAAGCTGCTGATGGAGGCGGACGCCAAGAGCGCGTTCAAACCCGATCTTGAGGATTACGACTACCCCGGTCGTTTTGTCGACCGTGAGCGCGGCAAACACCTCAGCCAGCGCATTCTCGAACGCCATCGCCACGACTTTGAGCGGGCGCAGGGCGACGGCGATCAGCCGCTGCTGGTCAGCGGCCACTTCCTGGCGCTGACCGAGCACCCGCGCGCCAGCTGGAACGACCTCTGGTTGCTCACTGAAATCCACCACGAAGGCAAACAGCCGCAGGTGCTGGAAGAGTCGGTGACCAGTCACACCGAAGTCAGCGATGGCTTCCAGCAGGGCTACCGCAACCGCTTTACCGCCACGCCCTGGGCCGTGCTGTATCGACCACCGCTCCACCACCCGAAACCGCGTATTCTCGGCAGCCAAAGCGCGGTGGTCACCGGGCCTGCGGGTGAAGAAATCCACTGCGACCAATATGGTCGGGTCAAGGTGCAATTCTTTTGGGACCGCGAAGGCCAGGCCGACGACAAAACCAGCTGCTGGCTGCGCGTGAGCTCAAGCTGGGCCGGCGACCGTTACGGCGGCATCGCCATTCCACGGGTTGGTATGGAGGTGCTGGTCACCTTCCTCGAAGGCGACCCCGATCAACCGCTGGTCACTGGCTGCCTGTACCACGCCGAACACGTGGTGCCCTACGACCTGCCGGCGAACAAAACCCGCAGCCTGTTTAAGACCCTCAGCAGCCCCGGCGGCGGCGGTTACAACGAACTGCATATCGAAGATAAAAAAGGTGCCGAACAGATCTACATCCACGCCGAGCGCGACTGGGATGAAAACATCGAGCACGACCAGAAAATCCGCATCGGCAACGAACGCCACGACACCGTCGAAGCCAACAGCTACAGCGAATTCAAAGCCGAAGAACACCGCACCACGCATCTTGATCGCAAAAGCGAAATCAAAGCCAACGACCATCTCACCGTCGGCAACAACCAGCACATCAAAATTGGCACCGGCCAATTTATCAACGCTGGTAACGAAATCCATCTATCCAGCGGCCTCAAGGTCATACTCGAAGCCGGCAGCGAACTGACCTTCAAAGCCGCAGGCAGCTTTATCAAGCTGGATGCCAGCGGTATCACCCTGGTCGGGCCAATCATTAAATTCAACTCCGGTGGTGCACCGGGTAGTGGTTCGGGAGCGGCGCCGAGCCCACCGATATTGCCCAAACCCGCAGACACCGCGCCAGTGGGCGATAAAACCGGCACTGCCAACATCAACGTACCGCCGCCACCCACCGAGAAGGGGGCCAAGGGGCCACAGCAATTGATCGTGGACGTCTGGGGCGACCCGGAGCAAGGCGGGCAAGTTAAATTGCTCGACCCGGAGGAAGACGCATGAGCGAGTTGAAGGATCAACCCATTGATCAGGGCGTTCGCAAACGAACCCAGTATGAGGATTCTCAACGCAAGAGACTCGCCCTAAGCATTGAGCGGGAGGACGGGGGCGAGCTTTCTTTACCCATTGCCGTGGACATGCGCAGCCACGATGAAGAAGAAAATATCCAGCAGAACACGCTTCTTGCCGTAATGCCGCTGGCCCGGCTTCCTGGTCACAATGCCTATAACGAAGCGCCTAAGGGCGCGCTGCCACGCTCTGGTCGTATTTACGTCTTTCAAAGCGGAAAGCTTTGGCGCGAGGTGCTGTGCGACGGCCAAGGCAACATGAAGGATGTCGACCTTGCCTATTGGCGCAAGCAAGCCGAGAACAAGGCACCTGCCGATGATCGTCGCTCAGTTGGCAAACAACAGCAGATTCTGTTGATTCCGATCCTGGTACAGGGCCAATCCGTCGCCAATAACTACCTGATGGCCTACAGCGAAAAACCCTGGACATGGGAATACATCCAATGGCTGGAGGCTGACCAGAACAGAGTCAAGAGTCGCGCGCAAAACGTGGGCTTCGCTTGGTCAGCAGCCGTCGTCGGCCAAGGACAATGGCGACCGACGCAGGCGATGCCGGCAGTCGTGATCAGTGCCCAGACAGAGGGTTACAGACCTCGGGACTTCAGTATCGAGAGTTTGCTGGGTGACCCCTCCCTGTTCACGCCCAGCCTTGGCAGGCTCCCATCAAATGAAATGAGCAGCCGCATGCAGATGCGCCTGGAGGAGCTTGCTGTCGCGACACAGAACCCACCTCCACAGCCGCTGCCAACGTTGGAAGCCGGCAAGGATGTGCTTGCAGAGCGCAACATGCGTGCTTATCCCAGGCTGGTCGGGCTTATGCTTGACGACCCTCTGTTCGCACTCAGACACGCCTGCGCGCAAGCACGCCTGGCGGAATCCTATCTGCTTACCCTCAACGCACTGGTTCCGCATCGTCCGAATGGCCAATACGCCCATGCGCTGTACAGTTCAGTTCTGCAGAGTCCTAGCAGCCCTCTGAGTAAACTCAAGAAACACCTTCATCTTGAGCAACTTCAGGACACCGTGTTCGATGGGGAGCGCAAGGTGGCCCGAAACCATCTTGCCTCGCAACTTCAGCGTCTCACCGATTTGTTATCGGATGTGCCGCTGGCTGCAAGTTTGTGGGATTGGCAACACACACACGATGAACGCCTGCTGGAACCCTATCTGCTTTTCAGCGACATATTCACCACGCTGGGGAAACTGCCGGAGCACATTGATGCGCTGTCCCAGGCGGGTGCCAGCAACCCTCTGCAAGGCCGTATCGCCCAACTGAGTGACCGACTCCTGAGCGGACATCACCCCATTACCCAACCATTTCTGGCCAAGGCAGATGGTGCCCTGCCAGAGACAGTGAAACGACTTGTCGCCCTGGCCGCGCAGAAGCGTGAACCCGACCCGCAACGCCTGGGCATGAGCAGCCTTCTGCATATTGCCAACATCGACCCGCAGGATACGGACAAGGGACTGGTCTACAAGAACCTGCACGCGCTGATCGACGATTTCACGACCACCTTCGCCTTGGCTGTGCTGACCCAGGTTCAGCGCCTGAATGCAGCCAATGTAACAGTCGCGATCCAGTTCAACCGCCTGTTCGGGCCGACACTCGCCGTGCTCGATAAGCTCTCGCCTAACTGGCACGGTATACAACTGGTCACCGAGTCTCAGGCTCGGGCTTCAAACCTGAGAATTCTGGGTGTTCAAGGAGAAGGCCTTAGAAATGGCCTGACCGTTTCCGAGCGTGCGGCCATCACACGCAAGAACTATCTATATCTGAACATCAACAACCCTCAGGGACAGGTCGTCGCCTCTACCAGTCCGCGCCAGGTAGGTCAGGGACTGCCAAATCATGGTTCTGGGGTAATCATTGCCGCACCTGCCGACCACCCGGAAGTGGCCAAGTACAGTGCCTGGAAACATGCGGTCGCCAGCAAACTCGACACTACGGCGAAATATCCGACCATCCCGCTGATTGCAGTAGCCTGCGCCATGTACAACCTTAGCGCACAGGTAGAAGGGATGAAGAGCCTGCGAAGGGAGGCAGGGGATGGTGAAGATCGCTATATCGCTGGCAGTGTGTCGGCTCTGCTAGATCTTGGTGTTGCTTCGGGCAACCTCTCCAAGTTCATTCTTGGTGGTGAAACCCGGCTCGTAACCTTGATCGATAAACCACGCTTGAATGTTTTCAGAGTATCTACCCGCTGGGCAGTGAACCTGGCAGAACAAACCGGTAGCCCTCGCCTGCCGGTACTACGCGCGCTGTCGGGCTCAGCCATGCTTGCATCAAGCGTCGTCACTGCCTGGGATGCCAAGAGAGCCTGGCACCAGGGTGATCGTGATGCCGCCCTGGCCTATGGGGTAGCGGCTGCAGGTGGAGCAGCCTGGACAGCCTATGCCTTTGGTATGTGCATCAACCCCATAGTATTGGTGGCAGGAGCGGTGCTGTTCATCGGCGGCAACATTGTGGCTGGCTGGCTGGTCGACAGCGATATCGAGGCCCTGATGAAAAACGGGCCATTTGGCAAGGATCATGGCCAAACCAGCATGCTCGACAAGGTATTCGGTGACGACCAGCGCTTTGCTCATCTCAGCGATCCGAAAGTTGCCTATCAGCAACTGATCGGAATTCTAGGCAGGCCCGTCATTCAGGTCAGCCGCCTGGGTGATTGGCTCGACCAGACACCACCCAGCGTGCGCTCAGGCCTCGGCGCCCTCAATAGACAACGAGCCCCTCTGAACAACGGATTGGAATGCCGCAAGGTATCGGCACAACCCTTCGAGCGTGACGACTGGGCGGTACGTGTCCATTCGCCCCTGCTGGGCATGTTCGATGCCCAACATTTTCAGTTCTATGCCAGGGAAGAAGTGGCAGTCCTCCCATTCACGGGGGTCTTCAACCTAGAACGCCGCGACCAGCGTACCATCGACGATGCCAAGTTGACGGCTCACCCTCTGGACAATGCTTCGGTGCTCTATATCCTGCCGAAGCAATTTCCCGTAATGACACAAACGCCATTGCAACGTCATGCCCAGAAAGTCACTCAACGCCTGAAGGTCTTCGGCCAGTTTCATCTCGCCAAGGAAGCGGGCCATTCCGACGAACTGGTGCTGCCACAGCCCAGTCCAAAAACCTGGCGCCCCTATCAGCCAGCCTTTTCTCGACCACCCGCGCCGAACGCACAGCCTGACGAAGCACCTTACTGGCAGATTGAAACCCAGGAATTCAAGGTATGACTACCGAGACTTACGGCCCTGCAGCCTATCGTGGCCAGGCACTACCCGCACTGCCACCACCGATTCGCGACAGACAAGGGCTGTTCGACACTGCCTTGAAATGGGGACATTACGCCAACCTGGATTCGATATCCGAGATCGAAGGTCAGCTTGTGAGCGAAGCCCATCTGGCCTATGAGAGACAAACCAAAGAGAGGCGTAAACAGCAGATTTATTGTGATGCCGAACGCTGGAACTTTGAAAACAGCGGAAAGCTATTGCACTTTCTGTTTGCGCTAAAGCTCTGTTGTATGACGCTATTTCCTTTCCCCTGGACCGTCAAAATCGAAAAAATATTCAATAGCGGCCTCACGATTCCAGCGCTGGGCGTTATGGTCATGATTGCCAGTCTAGTCATTTACAGCTCGTCGAGACCATGGCTGGCTTATCTGGTAGGGACATTACTTGGCGTAATAACCGCCGGCGTTATTGCCTGGTACCAAGGCGCGCTCTGGGGATACTGGAGTGAGCAAACGGCCTTCTGGTTTGGTGCCGTTCTACTTTTCATGGCCGTCATCGGCGTCGACCTGCTGATCGGGCTTTATTCTCTGATCTATAAGCATGACGGCAGCGGCTTCAATCGGCGTGACGGCATGGTGCGTATTGGCAGGCGATTCCGCTCTCCCTTCATCGCGCCCTTCTACGAATTCGATCCTGTCATGCAACTGCAGGTCACGCCTCATGGCGGACATGATTACGTGCTCTGGCTGCATCATCGCTACACCGATACCCAGGTCTGTCTGGGCATGAAGATGCACAGCCTGGGCCTCGACAAGGCTAACCTCTACGCCTTCTGGGATACCCTGCAGCGTTACATGGATGTCGAGCAGCCGCTGCCCGACCTGCCCGTGCTGGAACAGAGCCGCCACCTTGATCCCGTTACCGTCGCCCACGATGCCGCCATTGGCCGCTCCGAGCGCTACTGGCGCGACCGTACGTTCGAAGGCTGGAAGCGCAGCTCCGCTTCCAAGAACCTGCGGGAGAAATTGATCAGCCATTCCTGGCAGCAGCACTCCTGTACCCTGCGCGCCAAGATCGATCCGGCCCTGAGCATTGACGTCTACTACCGTAGCCAAGAGGCCAAGGGTATTTAGATGGCACTTACATCTATGTAGGCAATACGATTACAAGGCTTAATTTTTTAAAGCATGAGTTCTCAGGCTTGCCATAAATAACAATACGAGAAATTTTAGGGAGATTCACATAAGCAAGAAGCTTGACCATAACCTCATAAATAAATATCACCGTCCTGCCGATGGTAAACCCAGAAAAATTGACTACACCTCGGGAGTGTGGATGTCAGGCGCTCTTTTGTTTGTGGGTGTAATGCAAATTTCTGGGCCGTTAGATGCTATTTTAGTTGTAGGTGTATTTATGCTTTTGTGTCTGCTTTTTGCGTGGATGACAAAGCCGAACCGCCCTGAAGAAATTGGTGAGTTATCGGTCGAGTTTTGTAAGGACTGTGTGCGTATACTAGCGACTGTAGATAACATTGTTGAATATCAAGAAAAAGTTAAGCTGTCAGATATAAAAGAAGTGTCTGGGTATATTCAGGATGGGTGGTTGTGGGTACGGGAACGCGGTATTTTGCTAGAAACCAAGCAAAGCGTGCAGTTTCGTTTTGCACTGAACCTCAACCGGTCAGAATTAGATAATTTCTTGGTGACTTGGCAGACATCTCTGAGAGATATGAATTACACGTTTGGCAAACTGCGCAAATTCCAACCATGAATGTACTGTTCAATACAGTGCAGGCATTTAGAATCTGATTTCAGCCAGTTTAAAACTCTATTCCAGCGTAACCATTCGGTGTATTGCGTCCTGTTAATTAAGCCTCTGTGTGGCTGAGTTCTTTGCTGAAGCAGGACTACAACCGTTCGAATTTGACAAATGCACTGCACCCCGTGGTGCCGGTTTATAAGTCTCCCGCACTTGGCAACAACTCCGGCTTCTCCCTCTGCAATTTGCTCTGCAGCATTTCCAGTTGTTCCAGCGCTGCGCGGGCTTCATCGAGTTCGCTTTGGCTGCGTTCACCGGATTGCGCAGCCTGTTCGATGCGCTCGCGGATGGCAGGGATCTGCTGCACGCCGCTGGCGTAGGCCATGATCTGGTCGCGGGTTTGTTGTTCTTCGAAGGCGCTGTACTGCGCCGGGTCGGCCAGCTGAGCGGCGGATGCGGGTTGGCGGGGTTTGAGTTGGCCGAGGGCCGGGCTGCGCGGGTCGCCTTGGTCGGCCATTAGCTGAATCAGCATTTGCGCTTCCTGGGCATTCAGTTGCGGTTCGCTGGGCAGTTCTTCCACCGGTTGTTCTGCCGGCGTTGGGATTGCAGCGGGCTGCTGCATCGGCAGTGCGGCGGGCAGCTCTGGTAAGCGAATGGCGGCGCTGGGTGGTGTTGCCGTGTGGGGCGCAACGGCTGGCGCGGTGTCGGCCTGGGGCGTGCGCACAACGACGATGGTCACCGCCGTGATCACCCCGAGCAGGCCGATGCCGAGCCAGGCCTTCATAGTCCTTCCACCTTGGCGTTGTTCAGCAGGGCGTTGACGCGGGCCTGGAAGGCTTGGGTCAGCTGCTCCTTGGCCACGGCCTGGTTGACTTCATAACGCACGCTGGGGTCGCTAAGCGGCAGTTGCTTATCCTCACGGCTGCGCACCTGGACGATCTCAAACGCGCCGTCGATCAGCATCGGTTGGGAGATGCTGCCTGCCTTCTGCAGCAGGGCGGTCTTGCGCAGAAAATCCAGTTGCGCATCCTGCGGGCGGATCAAGCCGAGGTCGCCGGGTGGCGTGTGGCTTTTGCTGTCCGCCAGGGAGTAGCGGTGTACAGCGTCATCGAAGCTCAGGCCTTTTTGCAGTTCGGCATACACCCGGTCGGCACTGGCTTGGTCGGCCAGGCGGATATGACTGGCCTGCACCTGGGCGACATTCTGGTAGGACTGGCGGTTGCGCTGGTAGTAAGCCTCGGCATCTGCATCACTGACCTGGCGGGCGCGCTCGCGCAGGCTGGCGGTTTCATGGTGGAAGTCGCTGTGCAGGCCAAGCTGATGCAAGTACTTGTGACGGACCAGTTTGTCGCGCACCAGCTGGCGGATGCCGGCCTGTTCGTCCGCACTGAATCCCTTCTCTTCGAGCTGATACCAGAGGTAGTCGCGCAGCGCCTGCTGACGCACCTGTTCGGCCAGGTACACCAGGTTGCCCTGCTGCAGTTCCACCCGGCCTTGTACGTTATCGCCCTGATACAGCTCGAGCAGGTTCAGGCGTTGTTCGGCCTGACCGGGGAACTGCCAACTGATCAGTTGCACCTGCGCGGCATCGGCCTGTTGTTGGGGACTCAGTTGCAGGCTATCGAGCACCACGCCTTGGGTTGGCGCGGTCAGCACCTGGCGCAGGCGCGCACTGCTTAGCGCCTGTGGCTGGCGCAGAAAGGGCCGGACATCGTGATCGAACTGGCGGCCGTAGACCTGCTCGATCAGGTTGGCGGCTTCGCGTTCGACCAGCGCATCCAGATCGCTGCTGTATTTGGCGCTCAGTTCGGCTTCCACCTCGCGGGCCAGCAGGTGGTTCTCCGCCAGGCCGGTGCGCAGCAGACGCAGGTCGGTATTGAATTTGACCCGGGTCATGGCCTGCTCCAGCAGGCCGATGCTTTTGCCGGGCAGGCGTTCACCGTTGATGCGCATGTCCTGGCTGCCCAGGGCTGACAGGCAGATGCCGGTCAGCCCCAGTACCAGCAAACTGCGCTGGATAAGCCCGCGCACCTTAGCGGCCACCCTGGCCGTAGAAGGTGTTTGCACCCTTGGTCAGCACGCTGACGGTGAGGGCGATGGACTCCGGAATCAGCTCCTTGGCCACTCGCAAGCGGGTGGCGTAGCTGGTGTCATACAGCGGTTCAGGGCGTTGATAGGCGACCTGCGCGGTCTGGGTGAGCAGATCGCGGATCGGCTTCTGCGGGTCATAGCTACCGACGCGGTTGGCCACGGCGGCGATATTGTTCAGGCCTTCGCTGAAGTAATGATCGTCCACCCAGCCTTCCCAGCCGGAGTGGCCATTGCCCGAGGTGACCCAGGCGTGGTGCGGCTGCGCGACATCGCCGGTGGTGTGCAGCGAGTAGCCGATGGTTTGCAAGGAGGGCGCGTTCTTGAACTGATCGAACCAGTACTTGGCCAGGTTATCGATGGGCTGGAAGGCCGCCGTCTGGAAGTCGCCGTAGTGTGTTTGCCAGTTGGAATAAGTGCCCTGGCGATAGTGCGCTTCGGTGGTGTCGAAGTCGCTCTTCTTCAGCTCGCGGTTGTACAGGTACACCATGGCGTACCAGTCAACGTCGCCGCTCCAGCTGCCATCCACCTTGCGGTAGCGGTAGTCGTAGCCACCGTGGTCGTTGCCGTGGGCGTCGCCCTGGCGGGCCATGTTGATAAAGTGCCAGTACGAGGTGTAGTTGACCAGCGAAGCGGCGGCGCCATACACCGGCGCGTGCTCGTAGCCGACCCACCAGCCACCCAGGCGGGTGTCCTGAAAATCATCGACGTCGTAGGCCGCCTGGCCGATGATTTCCCCCGCACGGGCTTCGCTGCCGGCTGCGCCGACGTAGAACTGATAGGCACGTTTCATCTCGGGGGTGGCATGGGCCGAGTTGAGGAAGGCCAGGGCGTCCTTGACGATGTTCTTGTGCGTGGGTTGCGACCAGGCGCTGGCGTGGCTGGCGCTGAAGGCCAGGCCTAGACCAACGACCAGGGAGGTGAGGTTTTTCATAGGGAAGGAGCTCTTTTGTTGTTGGAGTTGAGCAGTATTAGCGGTCATTGATGGCAGAACTGTTGCAATGCCGCACGCCAACTTAAAGCTGATGCGCTGTGTTGCCTCAACCCAACTAAGGTTTGGTGGTATAGACCAATTTTCTTGTACGTCTTAATCCGCGCCGTTGTCTTCCTGATGCAAGGCCCCTGTCTCGCTGCTTTCCAGCACCACATAGGCGCTGGCGCAGAACAGTGAGTTGAGGCGTTTCATGTCAGCGATCAGCTCCATATGCAGTGCACTGGTTTCGATGCTCTGCACCACCTGATGGTGCAGGCGGCTGACATGGGCATGGGCCAGGCGGCGCTCCTGGGTGCGGAAGCGGCGTTTTTCGCGCAGCAGCTGGCGCGCGCTTTCCTTGTCGGCGGAGAGAAACACCGAGAGGCCTAGGCGCAGGTTGGCCAGCAGCTGGGCGTGCAGGGCGGTGAGTTCTTCCAGGCCGCTGTCCGAGAAGGAATGGCGCTGGGCGGTTTTCTGATCCTGCACTTTGCCGAGCATGCGCTCGATGATGTCGCCGGCCTGCTCAAGGTTTACTGCCAGCTCGATGATCTCCGCCCAGCGTCGGCTGTCGTGCTCACTCAACACCTCGCGCGGCACCTGCGCCAGGTAGAGTTTGACCGCACTATAGAGCGCATCGACATCGTCATCCAGGCGGCGCAGCTCTTTGCCCAGGGCGGTTTGCCCGCCACTCAGGACTTCCAGCAGGTGGTTGAGCATGGTCTCGATCAGGTCGCCGATGCGCAGGGTTTCGCGCACCGCATTGGCCAGCGCCAGGCTCGGTGTGGCAAGCGCGGTGGGGTCGAGATGGCGTGGGCGGGCGACGCCGTTTTCATCCGGGCGATCCGGCAGCAGCCAATTACAGAAGCGCGCCATCAGCCCGACCGTAGGCAGCATCAGCACGCAGCGCAGGCCGTTGTAGAGCAGGTGAAAGCCGATCACCAGCTCCTCGGGGCGCCAGTTCAGGCTGTCCAGCCAGTTGGCCAACGGGTCGAGAAACGGCATCACCAGCAGCAGGCCGATCAGTTTGTACAGCAGGCTGCCCAGGGCCACGCGCCGCCCGGCTGGGGTTTGCAGGCTGCTGGTAAGAAAGGCCAGCACGCCGCTGCCGATATTCGCGCCAATCACCAAGCCGATGGCCACCGGCAGGCTGATCAGGCCGGCACCGGTCAGGGTGGCGGTGAGCAGCACGGCGGCCAGGCTGGAATAGGAAATCAGCGCGAACAGCGCGCCGACCAGCGCATCCAGCAGCAGGTCGCCGGTCAGCGAGGCGAACAGCACGCGGATGCCTTGCTCCTGGGTGATCGGCGTGGCAGCGGCGACGATCAGCTCAAGCGCCAGCAGCATCAGCCCCAGGCCGATGGCCACGCGGCCTAGCTGGCCGGCGCGGGTCTGTTTGCGCGACAGAAAGAAGATCACGCCGAGGAAAATCAGCAGCGGGCTTAGCCAGCTCAGGTCGAGGGTCAGTACCCGCGCCATCAGCGCGGTGCCGACATCCGCACCGAGCATGATCGCCAGCGCCGGGGTTAATGCCATCAAGCCCTGAGCAACGAACGAAGTGACTAGCAGCGCGGTGGCGTTGCTGCTCTGCACCAGTGCGGTAACGCCAATGCCGGCGGCAAACGCCAGCGGCCGCTTGCTGACGTTATGGCTAAGCACCTTGCGCAGGTGCGAGCCATACACCCGCAGGATGCCGGTACGGACGATATGGGTGCCCCAGATCAGCAAGGCGACGGCAGACAGAAGATTCAGCAGGGTGAGCATGGTGCTGCTCCCTGGCGCGCCCGCCCGGTTGCAGCGTGACGCGTGGTTTTTACTTGTTATAAAGGCTAAAGCCCTATGTTTAGCTTTAGCTGGGGTTGGCGCTCTGCGCCAGCGCGCGACACAGACTGTCGCGTAATCCCGCCAGGCTGCGTGAGCTGATAACCTTAGAACCTGTTTACGATCTAGCGAGCTAGAGCCGGGCAAGGCAAAAACGGCCGAGGAAGCGGAGTTTACGAGCTGTAAATGAGCATCCGAGGCTGTTTTTAACGCCGCCAGGCCGACGCGCAGCAGGTCGTGAGCAGGTTCTTGCCCGCTACTGAACGGAAGCGCCCCCTCTGATGCTCACGCTTTATCACGCCCCTGACCTGGAAACCCTTGGCGAGCTGGCCACCGCCCTGCTCGCCACGCCGATGCGTGAGCCCTTTGCGCCGGCGCTGGTGGTGGTGCCGAGTCAGGGCATGGGGCGCTGGCTGACCCTGGAGCTGGCGCGCAAGCAGGGCATTGCCATGCAGCTGGAGGTGCAGCTGCCGGCCAAGTTCGTCTGGGACCTCTCGCGCCTGTGCCTGGGGCAATTGCCGGAGCAGTCGGCGTTCAGCCCCAGCAGTTTGAGCTGGCGTTTGTATGACTGGCTGTGCGAGCCGGCCCATCTGGCTGAAGCGCCGCGCCTGGCACATTATCTGGATGGTGGCGATGAGCGCCGCAGGCTGTCATTGGCCGTGAAGATCGCCGACGTATTCGACCAATACCTGCTCTATCGCGACGACTGGCTGGCCGCCTGGGAGCGCAACGACTTGCTCGATCTCGGCCCGGATGAAGGCTGGCAGGCGCTGCTCTGGCGCGAGCTGACCAAAGACGGCCATCCACACCGCGCGCGTTTGCTGGAAGAGCTGCTCACCCGCCTGTATGACGCCACGCCCATCGCCGGGCTGCCCGAGCGCGTGCTGGTGTTTGGCATCAGCTCGTTGCCGCCGCACCATATGCGTGTGCTCGAAGGCCTGGCGCGGCATACCCAGGTGATTGTTTTCGCCCTCAACCCGTGCCGCGAAGCCTGGGGCGAGATTCGCGATATTCGTGAGTTGGCCAGGCAGCCTGAACTCAGTCCGGACGATTGGTATCTGGATGTCGGCCATCCGCTGCTGGCCAGCCTGGGCAAGCAGGGTCGCGATTTCTTCGACAGCCTGTTTAGCCTGGCCTCCAGCGAGGGCAGTCAGGAATTCGGCCTGTATTCCGAAGACGTTGACCTGCACGACGCCAGCCTTTTGCAGGCATTGCAGAACGACATCCTGCGCCTGCACACCCGCACCGCCGATGAGCGTTTGCTGCTGCGCGAAGACGACCGCTCGCTGGAGCTGCACGTCGCCCACTCGCCGCTGCGCGAGGTGGAAATCCTGCATGACCAGTTGCTCGCCCGCTTTGCCGCCGACCTCGCGCTGACGCCCGATCAGGTGGTGGTGCTGACCCCGGACATCGAGCGGTATGCGCCCTATATCGAAGCGGTGTTCGCCCCGCGTGAAGGTGTACCGCGCGTGCCGTTCAGCCTGGCCGACCGCAGCCTGCGCGCGGAAATCCCGCTGATCGAAGCCTTCCTCAACCTGCTGGCGCTGCCGGACAGCCGCTTTGCTGCCGAAGAAATTTTGGCCTGGCTGGAACAGCCGTCCATTGCCCGCCGTGTCGGCATTGAGGCGGAAGACCTGCCGCTGCTACGCGACTGGCTGCGCGACGCCGGCGTGCGCTGGGGCCGCGATGAAATGCACCGCGAGCAACTGGGCCTGCCGTCCGACGCAGCCTTTACCTGGCGACAAGGGCTGGACCGCCTGCTGCTGGGCTTTGCCGCGCCGCCGCAATTAGCAGGCCTTGCCGCACCGTTGCTGGGCGACAGTTGGCCGCTGGATGCGCTGGAAGGTGGCCGCGCACAACTGCTCGGGCGCTTGGCTGGTTTTGTCGAGCGTTTGGCCGCGTTGGCGCAGAGCCTGCAACGGCCGCGCGCACTGGGCGAATGGGCCGACTCCCTGCAAGGGCTGATCGATCAGCTGTTTGATGAACGCGAGGCCGGCGAGACCCTGTTGCTACTGTCCAAGGCCTGCGCCGCGCTCAAGGAGCAGGGCGCCGCTTCGGGGGTCGAGCGGCCGATTGAGCTGGCGCTGATCCGCCAGCAGCTGACCGCTGCTCTGGAGCAGGGCAGCGCCGCCTCTGGCTTTCTCACCGGCGCGGTGACCTTCTGCACCATGGTGCCGATGCGCAGCCTGCCGTTTCGTCTGGTCTGCCTGCTGGGCCTGGATGACGGCGCTTTGCCGCGCCGCACCCCGGCAGCGGGCTTTGACCTGATCAGCCTGAAACCCCGCCGTGGCGACCGCGCACGCCGTCTGGATGACCGTTACCTGCTGCTGGAAACCCTGCTCTCGGCCCGTGGCGGCCTATACCTGAGCTATGTCGGCCGTGACCCGCGCAGCAACGCCGAGCTGCCGCCTTCGGTATTGGTCAGCGAATTACTGGATGTGGTTGACCTCACGGCGATAGATGGCAACGGCCTTGCCAGCGCGAGGATTATTCACCACCATCCATTGCAGCCCTTCGCGCCGGGCAACTTCGCCGGCAACCGCCATGCCGGATTTGCCGCGCCCTGGTTCCACGCTGCGCAGCGCTTGAGTCAGGCGGTACAAGCCCCTGCGCCCTTTGCCAGTCTGTTGGATCAGCCAGATCAAGACTGGCTGAGCATCGAACCCAGCCAGCTGATTCACTGCTTTAAACACCCGGCGCGCTACCTGCTGGAACAACGCCTCGGCCTGCGTCTGGCGCAGACAGAAGAAACCCTGGCCGGTGACGAGCCGTTCAGTGTCGAGTGGACCAGCCAGCACGGCCTGCGCCACTTGGCACTGCAGGCCGTCGAGCGCGGCTGGAGCGAGCGTGAAGAGCGCGCCGTGGCGGCGGCTTCCGGCTGGCTGCCGGTGGGCGAGTTGGGACAGGCGCATTGGGGGCAGATCCGCGGGCCGATCCGCGCCTTTGCGCCGACCCTGTTTGACGAGCGCCCGGATGACGCGCCGCAACCGCTGTTGGTCGATATCGAGCTGGCCGGTGTGCGCATCCATGGCTGGCTGGATGGCGTGACCCACGCCGGCCTGTTCGATTACCGCCTACGGGATCTCGGCGCCTGGGAGCTGGCGCCGTTCTGGTTGCGCCATCTGCTGCTTAACTGCGCAGTCACTCCGGGTATCAATCGCGACAGCCGTCTGCTCTCGCCGAAAAGCGAATGGCGTCTGGGCGCGTTGGCGAATGCCGGTGAGCTGCTCTTACCCTGGCTGGAGGCCTACAAAAGCGCGCTGTGCGAGCCGCTGCCGCTGTTTGCCAAATGCAGCCACGGTTTTGCTCGCAAATGGCGCAACCCCGGGCGCAAAGAGCCGATTGACGCCGCCCGCAGCGAAGCGCGGGTAATGTGGCAAGGCAATGACTTTATGACCGGCGAAGGCCAAGACCCTTGGAACGCTCTGGCCTTCCGCGACTGTGAAGCGCTGGATGAGCACTTTGAAGCGCTGGCCGAACAACTCTACGGCCCAGCCCTCGATGCCCTGCAAGACAGTGACGAGGACGAAGCATGAGCAGCGCCAGCCTGAACCTGCTGCACGACAGCTTCACCGGCCGATCGCTGATCGAGGCCAGCGCCGGCACCGGCAAGACCTGGACCCTGACCGCGCTGTACGCGCGCCTGTTGCTGGAGAAGCAACTCAGCGTCAGCCAGATTCTGGTGGTGACCTTTACCACCGCTGCCACGGCCGAGCTGCGCGAGCGCATTCGTAAGCGCCTGGCCGAGTTGCTGGCGGTGTATGAACAGGGGCCGGGCGACGACGCCTTGCTCAATGAACTGCGCGCCCAGTACCCGGATGCCGCCAGCCACCGGCGTTTGCTGCTGGCGGTTCATGGCTTTGACGAAGCGGCGATCTTCACCATCCACGGCTTCTGTCAGCGCGCCTTGCAGGACGCCGCGTTTGAAGCGGGTGGCGATTTCGACAACGAGCTGACCCACGACGACCGCGAAATTATCGACGTCCTGCTCGCCGACCTTTGGCGGCATGAACTGGCCAGCGCCGAGCCGGAATGGGCGGCGTTTCTGGTGCAGCAGAAGATCACTCCGCAGGTCTTGCGTCAGCGTTTGCGCAACCACCTGGGCAAGCCGTACCTGCGCATCGAACCGCAACCCGGTACGCGTAGTGAGATGAGCGCTCTGCGCGCCGCCTGGCAGCAGGCGCAACGTCTTTGGCAGGGCGAAAGCGCCGGCTGGCTGGCGCAGCTCAAGGCCTTTGACGGTTTCAAGAGCAATATGTGCAACGCGGCCAAACTGGGCGTCTGGCAGTCCGAGCTGGACGGTTATTTCAGCGACGCCGCTGCGCTGTTCAGCAAAACCGAAGCGCACCGTCGGCTGGCCCGCGAAGGGCTGAACAAGGCCAGCAAGAAGGGCTGCGAAGCCCCGGCCAATCCGCTGGCCGCTGCGCTACAGGAACTCTGCGATGCCCTCGATGCGGCGCAACCCCAAGCCGAGCAACGCCTGATCGACCTGCAGGTGCGCTTGATTCATCAGCTCAACGAACAACTGCCCGCACGCAAGGCGGCGCAACGCCTGCTGGCCTTCGATGACCTGCTCAACAAGCTGCAGCAAGCCTTGCAGAGTGAGGGCGGCGAGAACCTGGCAAGCACCCTGCGCACGCAATACCCGGTGGCGTTGATCGACGAGTTTCAGGACACCGACCCGGTGCAGTACCGGGTGTTTCATCGTATCTACGAGAACGATGGGGACTTATGTTTTGTCGGTGATCCGAAACAAGCCATCTATGCGTTTCGCGGTGCCGACTTAGCCACGTATTTAAAAGCCCGCAGCGAAGCTGCGCGCCAGTACAGCCTGGCCACCAACCACCGCTCCACGCCCGAGCTGATCGCTGCGCTGAATCAGCTGTTCGACCGGCCCATGCCCTTTGCCGAGCAAGGTTTGGCTTACCAGCAGGTCGGGGCCAGCAGCAAGGCGCGGGCGCAACTGGTATTGCCGCGTATTGAGGATGAAACCGACGCACCGCTGGCGTTGGTCTGGCTGGATAACGACTATCTGGGCAAGGGTGAAGCGGGCGCTTTGGTGGCACGCGACACCGCGCGGCGAATCGCGTCCGTGCTAAGCGCCAGCAGCCGGGGGGAGGCCTATTTCGAACAGTCGGGTATCCATACGCCGTTAAAGGGCGGTGATATCGCCGTGCTGGTCGCCAGTCACCGTCAGGCTGGCGAAGTGGCCGCCGAGTTGGCCGCCCGTGGCGTGCCCAGCGTGCGCCGGGGCAAGGAGAACGTCTGGCACAGCGAGGAGGCCGATGAGCTGTCCGCCGTGCTCGCCGCCTACGCCGAACCGGGCCGCGAGGGTGCTTTGCGTTATGCTCTGGCCAGCCGTTTGCTGGGCCGCAGCGCCGCTGATCTCGCCGCCTGCAGCGAGGATGCCCAAGCCTGGGACCGCGAGCGCGAAGCCGCCGAGCGCTATCATCAACTCTGGCAGCAACAAGGCTTTATGCGCGCCTTCCGCGCCTGGCTGGATGAGCAGCAAGTGGCCCAGCGCCTGCTGGCCTTGGTGGATGGCGAGCGGCGTCTGACCAACCTGCTGCACCTGGCCGAGCTGCTGCAAACCGAAAGCCTGCAACGCCCCGGTCTGGAGCAATTACTCGCCTGGTTCAACGCCCAACGCAGCGCCGAGGCCCACGGCGAAGACGCTTTGCTTCGTTTGGAAAGCGATGCCGAGCGCGTGCAAATCGTCACCATCCACACCTCCAAGGGCCTGGAATACCCGCTGGTGTTCTGCCCCTACCTGTGGGACGGCGCGCTGCTGCGCCAGCATGAAGACATCAGCTGCCACGCCGACGACGGCACACCACTGCTGGACTTGGGCAGCGAGCAGATCGATATGCACCGCGAGCGCGCCCGACATGAGCGTTTCGCCGAAAAACTGCGCCTGACCTACGTCGCCCTGACCCGCGCGCGTGATCGCCTGTGGCTGCACTGGGGGCCGGTGGACTGCAAACCGAAAAAGGACGGCACCCTCGGCGACAGCGGACTGCACAGCAGTGCCCTGGCCTGGCTGCTGCACGGCCGCGCGTTATCGGGTGAGGATGCCCTGACCGAGCTAGCCGGCCACCTGCAAAACCTCAGTCCGCAGGGTTTGCGTGCGGAAGTCGAACAGTTGATCGCCAGCAGCCAAGGCCAGATGGCCATACAACCCTTGCGTGACAGCGAGGCCAGCGCCGCCGGTGAACAACGCGCTCCAGCCCCGCAGCAACTCGCCACGTTGCAGCGCAGCCTGCACAGCGCCTGGCGCATCGGCAGCTTCTCCGGGCTGGCCGCCGGTATGCATATGGAAGCGCCGGACCGTGACGGCCTGGTTCTGCCGGACGCCAGCGAACCGGGCACTGGCTTCTTCGCCTTCCCCCGTGGTGCGCGGGCCGGTACTTGCCTGCATGCCATTCTGGAAGATTGGGCGCGCGGCAAAGGCGCGCTGGCTGAACTGATCGAACCGGGGCTGAGCGGCCACGGCATCAGCAACGACTGGCAGGCCGTGGCGCTTGAGCATCTGCAACAAGTCATCGACACCAATCTGGACGGCCAGGGTCTGACCCTCGCCGATCTGAATCCGACGCGACGCTTGCCCGAACTGGGCTTTACCTTTCCCTTGGCCGGGCTGGATGTGCAGCGCCTGCGCGCGATTCTCTGTGACCCGGCCCATGGCCTGGCGGCACCGATGCGCGAGGCGGCGGCGCGGCTGGAATTCGACAGCCTCAAGGGCTTTCTCAAGGGCTTTATCGACCTGACCTTCGAGCACGATGGGCGCTGGTACATCGCCGACTACAAGTCCAACTGGCTCGGCCCGGATGCCAGCTATTACGGCGGCGAACGCCTGCTGCAGGCCCTGGCCGCCGAGCATTACTACCTGCAATACCTGATTTACTTGGTGGCGCTGCGGCGCTTTCTGCGTCAGCGCCTGGACGACTTCCAGAATGAACAGTTAGGCGGTGCCTACTACCTGTTTCTGCGCGGCATGCCGACGGCCGGGGTGTATTTCTCGCGGCCCAGCGATGGGCTGTTGGATGCGCTGGATAAGCTGTTTGCGGAGGGCGTGTGATGCTTAACGATCTGCCCCTCGGCCCGCTGGAGCGCGCCCTGGTCGACAGCCTGCAGCGCCTCGATCCGGCGGCCTCACCCGTGGTGCTGGTTTCGGCCGCGCTGCTCTGTACGGCCCTGGATAAGGGCGATGTCTGCCTGCCGCTTGAGCGTCTAGCGGGGCACCGCCCCTGGCCCGAACAGGATTTCCGCCTGCCGGCGCTGGGCGACTGGCAGGCGCAGCTTGAAGCCTCGTCCCTGGTGGGCGGCGATGGCGATTTCGCCCCGCTGATTCTCGAACACGGTCGCCTCTATCTGGCGCGTTACCAGGCCTACGAACGCCAGCTGGCCGAACAGTTGCTGCAGCGCGCCGCCGATTTGCCCGAGGTCGATGAAGCCCAGCTCAGTGAAAGCCTGACTCGGCTATTCGCCTTTAACCAGCAACAACCCGACTGGCAGCGCCTGGCCGCCGCGCAAGCGGTGCGACGCAAGCTGGCGGTGATTTCCGGCGGTCCCGGCACGGGTAAAACCACCACTGTGGTGCGTCTGCTCGCCGCGTTATTAGAGCAACCTGGCTGCGAACATCCGGGCGGCGCTCCGCTGGCCATCGGCCTGGCCGCGCCCACCGGTAAAGCCGCTGCGCGAATGGCCGAGGCGATCCGCAATGCCAAAGCCGAATTGCCGGTCAGCGAGTCAATCAAAGCCGCCTTACCGGATGAGGCGCGCACCCTGCATCGCCTGCTCGGCAGCCGGGGTGATAGCCCGCAGGTGCGCCATCACGCAGCCAACCCGTTGGCGCTGGATGTACTGGTGGTGGACGAAGCCTCGATGGTCGACCTGGCGCTGATGGCCAAACTGCTCGACGCCCTGCCGCCCACAGCGCGGCTGATCCTGCTCGGCGACAAGGACCAACTCTGCGCGGTGGAAGCCGGCGCGGTATTCGCCGAGCTCTGCGAGGGCCGTGGTTTTGATGCTCAGGCGGCCGGTGACTTGCAACGTATTACCGGCCAGCAGGTGCCGATCAGCCAGCCGACCTCGCAACTGGGCGATGCGGTGGTGCTGCTGACCCATAGCCACCGCTTTGCCGGTGACAGCGGCATCGGCGAACTGGCGCGGCGCATTAATGGCGGCGATGTCAGCGGCATGTTGAACCTGCTCAAGGAGGACCGCCCCGACCTGGCCTGGAATGCCCAGCCGACGCCCAACGAGCTGCTGGAACGTCTGGATCAGGGCTATGCGTCCTATATCAGCGCCGCCAAAAGCGCCGACCCAGCGGCAGCCTTCGCGGCGTTCAATACCTTCCGCGCGCTTTGCGCCCAGCGCGAAGGCGCCTGGGGTGTGGCCGGTATCAACGAAGCGCTGGAAGCGCGGATCAAACGCCGCAGTCAGGTCGCTAGCCGCGAGCGCTGGTACGTCGGCCGGCCGATCATGGTGCGGCAGAACGACTACGCCCTCGGCCTATTCAATGGCGATATCGGCCTCTGCCTGCACACTGAGTACGGCCTGCGAGTGTTCTTTGAGGGTGAAGAAGGCTACCGCCCCTTCGCCCCGGCGCGCCTGCCCAGCCACGACAGCGCCTTCGCCATGACCGTGCACAAGAGCCAGGGCTCGGAGTTCAGCGAAGTGCTGCTGGTGCTGCCCGAACAACCCAGCCCCCTGCTGACCCGTAGCCTGTTCTACACCGGCATCACTCGCGCCAAACACAAGGTCGAAATTTGGGCCCTGCCGCCGCGCTTAAGCGAAGCCGTGGCCACCCGTGCGGAGCGCGCGGCGGGGTTAGCCGAGCGGCTGGTGATACCGATAACTGAAAATGCTGCTTCCGTAACGACGCAGGGACAGCTCGATCTTTTCTAGCTAGGAGTTTTAGATGAGCAACGGAATGTTCTGGTGCCGACTAGTGGCGCTCTTTCTGGGTGTGGTTTCGCCTGCGCTATTCGCTGCTGAAGGGCCGCAGGTCTACAGCGGGATGTTGGGCAAGATGGCGATAGTAGTGGAACTCGATCTCCGCGATCCTGAGCAGGTCATTGGCCGCTATTTTTACCGCAAGCACCACCATGACTTGGCCTTGGAGGGCCGACTGCAAGGCCAGCAACTCAGTCTGGTCGAAGGCCGAGACAGGTACGACGACGCTCCGCGTCCCGAACTGCGTTTGCAGCGCAGCCCGCAGGGGTGGCAGGGCGAATGGGTCGGGCCGCAGGGTAAAAAGCTTGCCGTTAAGCTTACCCAGCCGACCATTGAGGAGCCGCCAGCTGGAGCCGAACCTTTCTGGTATCGCCTGTATGAGGAGTCGCCCTACGAGTTTTTGCGCCTCAAAAAACTGCCGCTAGAGCCCGGTAAGCGACAGGACTTTATGGGCCATGAGTTGCAATGGTGGACGGAGGCTGTTTCGGGGCTGGCGATGTTCGAAGTGCTGAGTGGCTACCCCCAGGCACAACTGGATTCGATCAACCAGCAGTTGCGGGCGCGGTTGCGCGAGGAAGTGATCGACTATCACGCCTGCAAGCTGGGGGCGGGTGATTCACGGGCGGAGTTTCTGCAAACCGTGAGGCCGAGGCTTTTGTCGGCGGATGTTGTAAGCCTGAGTATTTTTACCAGCTATGACTGCGGTGGAGCTCACCCGGATTTCAGCGATGCACCGCTCACGCTGGATGTACATACCGGAAAGCCGCTGGGCTTGGAGGACCTGCTCTGGGTCGGTGAGGGCCCTGCTTTTCACTATCTAGAAACGCGAGAGCACAAGCCGGATGAGGAATCGGTGAATTTCGATGTGTTCTCCCAATACCGTAATCGGTACTTCGCGCCCTGGTTGGTCGAGCAGTGGCGACAGATCGCTCCAGACGAGTTGCCAGAGCCTGCAGATGATCTCGAGTGCAATTACAGCGACCCGGAAATCTGGGACTTCCCTAGTTGGTATCTCAATGAGGAGGGTATTGTGTTCGACCCGATCTTCCCGCGTGTCGCGCGTGCCTGCGAAGGGACCGAGTGGTCGGTGCTGCCCTATGCGGTAGTCAAGAAGCATCCCGGTCGATTGCGCTTGGCATTGCCGGACTAAGGCGGGTATTGCACTGCGTGCATCATCGGCCTAGGATGCGCGCCTCTCTCAACCGACAGCAAAGGAGCCACATCATGCAGCAGCTGATCAACCTTTGCAGGTCGCGCCTGGTTTAATCGCCTCTTCCGCAGCTCTTCGCAGCGGTTCGCATTGCCCGGCTTCGGCCTGCCAACTCCAAGATTTTTTCGTTTCAACCAATTTGGATTGGACTATGGGCACTTGCATTCGCAATTTGTCCGACGGCATCGTTTTGATCGCCGCGGACGACACTTGGATCGAAGGAAAAGCGATCCAACAACTTGAAACCACCGCACGTCTGCCGGGTATGCAACGGGTCGCCGGGATGCCGGATCTGCACCCGGGGCGCGGCTATCCGGTAGGTGCGGCATTCTTCTCCACAGGCCGGTTGTATCCGGCATTGGTCGGTAACGATATCGGTTGCGGCATGGCGCTATGGCGCACCGATATCGGCGCGGCCAAGCTGAACCTGGACAAGCTGGAGAAGCGCCTCGGCAGTCTCGACGGCCCCCTGGGCGATGATTGGCAGAAGGCCATCGCCGCTTTCGGCCTGCCGCCGAGCGGCCACGAGCATTCCCTCGGTACCATTGGCGGCGGCAACCACTTTGCCGAACTGCAGCAACTTGACCAGAGCTTCGACGACGAGGCGCTTGCCGCGTTGGGTATCGACCGCAAGCAGTTGCTGTTGCTGGTGCACAGCGGCTCGCGCGGCCTAGGGGAGGCGATTCTGCGCGAGCAGGTCGATTTGTTCGGCCATCAGGGGCTGGAGGCTGGCACAGCGGCTTGCGCCCATTACTTGGTACGTCACGATGGTGCCTTGCGCTTCGCTGAGGCCAATCGGCAGTTGATCGCCCGTCGCATGCTGGAACGACTGCGCGCTGAGGGTGGGCAGTTGCTGGACATCAACCACAACCTGGTATCGCCGGCACATATCGCGGGTCAGGACGGCTGGCTGCACCGCAAGGGCGCCACTCCGTCTGATAAGGGTGTGCTGGTGATTCCCGGCTCACGCGGCGATTACAGTTACCTGGTGCAGCCGCTGGCCGACGAACGCAGCCTGTTGTCCCTGGCCCATGGTGCTGGGCGTAAATGGATGCGCAGCGACTGCAAGGATCGCCTGGCTACGCGTTACAGCGTCAAACAGCTGGAGCGTACGGCGTTGGGCAGCCGAGTGATCTGTGCTGATCGGGCGCTGATCTACGAGGAAGCGCCAGAAGCCTACAAGGCCATCGACTCGGTGGTCGGTGCGCTGCGCGAGGCAGGTCTGTTGCGGGTATTGGCGCGTCTGAAGCCGGTGCTGACTTACAAAACGCGGGGAGGTTGCTGCTGATGATCCTTCTGCAATTGTCGGCGGCCCAAGGGCCGGAAGAATGCGCCCTGGCGGTGGCCAAGGCGCTCAAGCGTCTGCTGGCGGAAGCCACGGAGCTGGGCGTTGAGGTGCGGGTGCTGGAGCAGGAGGCCGGCGAACGCCCGGCAACTTTGCTTTCGGTCTTGCTGGCGCTGAGCGGTGAAGCAGCCGAGCAGTTGGCGGATGACTGGAGTGGTTCGCTGCAATGGATCTGCGTCAGCCCTTATCGGCCAGCGCATCGGCGCAAGAACTGGTTCTTCGGGGGCGCGCGTTTCGCCGCGCCGCCGGTCCACCTGGAAAGCCAGATCCGTTTCGAAACCCTGCGTTCCTCCGGTCCCGGCGGCCAGCATGTCAACACAACGGACTCGACAGTGCGCGCCACCCACGTGGCCAGCGGCATCAGCGTCAAGGTGCAGTCCGAACGCAGTCAACACGCCAACAAGCGTCTCGCGTTGTTGCTGATTGCCCGGCGCCTGGTCGAGCAAGCCGAACAGGCGAGCGAAGCCTTGCGGGCCGAGCGTCGGTTGTTTCATCACCAGGTGCAGCGGGGCAATTCGCGGCGTACGTTTAAAGGCGAGCGCTTCGAAGCCTCGCCATAACCTATCCACGGCCCGGCTGCGGGCCGTGTTCTATTACCGAGGCAGGCAACCTTTAAGTGCAATCTTCGATTGAGGTTGCATCCGCAGGGCCGCTCACCAAAAATGCCTGCACTCTGCCCAGTGTTAAATTGATCCGGGCACTCTAAGGTTTGTTCGCACACAGCAAGGAGTCGCCATGTTCGCTCGCCTCAGCAATATCTTCAAAGGCATCCTCTCTCTGTTTATCAAGGATCTGGAGCGGCAGAACCCGGAAGCCCTACTGGAGCTGGAGCAGGAAAACCTGCGCAAGCAGATCGCCAATTTCAACCAGGGCCTGGCCGCTCACGCCGGCCTGGCTGAGCGTTTGATGAGTCAGGTACGCAAGCAGGAGGCCGAGGAGCGCGAGCTGCACGCGCGCACCACTGCGCACCTGCGTGCCGGCAACAAATCCGCTGCCGCGCAGAACGCCCTGCGCCTGCAGAGCCTGGCCCGCGAGCTGGAGGAGAACCGCCGCCAGCTGGCCCAGGCCGAAGAGACCTACCAGAACCTGACCAAGGCCCGCGAAGTAGCGGTAAACGCCGCGCGCAGCAAGATCGAGGCCCTCAAGGGAGCGATCAACGACATGCGCATGAAGACCGCCATGGCCGAGATGAACGAGATGGCCGCCGGCATGGTCAGCACCATCGGCGGCTCCGGCGACACCCTCAACCGCCTGCACGAAATGGTCGAGGAAGAACGCACCAAGGCTGCCGGCCGCGCGCGCATGGCTCGCGATTCGATGGACATGAGCGAAGTGAATATCAAGGAAGCCGAGATGGACGCCCTGGCCGACCAGGCCCTGGCCGAGTTCGCGGCCAAGGAAGGCATCGCCCTGCCCGGCCAGGAGGCCAGCAGCGAGGTTCAGGCAGCGGGCCGCAGCATGGGTGGCAATCTACAGTCGGAAAGTCAGTAATCCATGAGTGGGGCACAGGAAGTACCCAACAACTGGCTCGACGAACTGCGCCTGGCCTATGAAAGCGGTGCCCACGGCCAGTTCGTGCTGTACGGCAATGTCGCCGACCGCTTCCCGCTGGACGGCCGCCTGGTCAGCCTGACCCGCTACATGGACGCCAAGCTGCTCGGCACGTTCGACATCGTTTTTCTTTACGACCCGGGCAACGGCTTGAGCCTGCTGCGTGGCGGCGAGCGCTTCGCCGAATGGCCAGCCGCGGCGCAGATCCAGCCCTGGCCGCATGACCCGCGTGAGGCGGTCGAGCTGATCAGCTGCTACCTGCGCTATCGCGCCAACCTGCGTGCCCTCGGCCGTGGAGACAGCGAGCATGTGGCAGTGATCCTGCGCGGCGCCGAGCTAGTGCTGCCGGCCAGCCTGCAGGGCGATTTCGCCACGGCCAGCCTGGCCAGCCTGGTGCGCGACTGGGCCGCCGAGCCGCCGTTCTGCGACATGGCCTTCGCCAGCTTGCTGCTGGCCGACAACCTCAACGACCTGCACCCGCTGGTAGCCAACAACCCGCGTATCGACCGGGTGCAAGTGCCGCTGCCGGACGCCGCCAGCCTGCAGCAGTGCCTGGCGCAGCTGCAGGTCGACCACCCAAAGGCGTTCGCTGCTGAGAATGCGGGGGCGGTGCAGGCCCTGGCCGGGGTCAGCCTCAGTGCCCTGGCTAGCCTGGTCAAGCGCCGCGCCCACCAGGGCAAGGTGCTCGGCGCGCAGGACTGGGCCGAAGCGAAGAAGGAACTGGTCGAGGCAGACAGTGCCGGCCTGGTCGAGTTCATCGAATCCAAGCGCACCCTCGACGACTACCACGCCCAGGACGCGCTGAAGACCTGGCTGCGCCAGGACATGGCGCTGTGGCAGGCCGCCGACCTGCGCGCGCTGCCCAAGGGCTACATCTTTTGTGGTCCGGTGGGCACCGGCAAGACCTATCTGGTCGAGTGCCTGGCCGGTGAAGCCGGGGTGCCGGTGGTCAAGCTGAAGAACTTCCGCGACCGCTGGGTCGGCTCCAGCGAGGGCAATCTGGAGAAGATCTTCCGTCTGATTCGTGGCCTCGGTCGCTGCATCGTATTTATCGACGAAGCCGACCAGACTCTCGGCAAGCGCGACGGTGGCAGCGGCGACAGCGGCCTGTCCGGACGCATCTATTCGATGATCGCCCAGGAGATGGGCGATGCCGATAACCGTGGCAAGGTGATCTGGATTCTCGCCTCCTCGCGCCCGGACTTGATCGAGGTCGATCTCAAGCGCCCCGGCCGGGTCGACGTGAAGATTCCGCTGCTGCCGAGCACCACGGTCGAGGAAAGCGCGGCGCTGCTCAAGGCCCTGCTCAAACGCTTCGACCTCAAGCTGGAGCTGGCCGAACTGGTCAAGCTCGACCTGCCGCTGCTGCTCACTCCCGGTGCTGCCGAGGCACTGGCGGTGAAGGTCTACCGCCAGGTGCGCACCAGCAAGCTGTCGGCCCTGGCGGCGCTCAAGCAGTGCCTGCAGGGTTACCAGCCGCCGGTCTCCGAGCAGGTGCTGCGTCAGCAGATGATTCTCGCCATCCGCGAGGCCACCGACGTGGCCTTCGTCCCCGAAGCGCTGCGCCACCTTGCCCAGGAGACCGTCAGTCCATGAGTGTCGGGCGTTATCTGTGGTCCGCCTTCAATGCCCGTCCGCTGGGCATGTCGCTGCCGCCGAACTGGCTGGCACTGGCCGCCGTGGGCCTGCTCGGCGCGTTCATCAGCCCCGGTTTCTGGGTGCTTGGCGCCGGTCTGGAGCTGGCCTACCTGGGCCTGCTGGCCAGCAGCAAGCGCTTTCGCAATGCGGTGGATGCCGGCGAGGTGCGGGTCGATCCGGCCGAGCAGCGCTACGAAAGCACCCTGGCCCAGCTTGGTGATAGCCAGCGCCAGCGTCAGCAACGCATCGAAGGGCGTGCCCGTGAAGTGTTGCAGCTGCTCTCCCGTTCGCCGCTGATGGCGTCGCACGCCGATAGCCTGGAGCAACTGGTGTGGCTCAACCTGCGCCTGCTGGTGGCCGGCCAGGCGCTCAGCGTGGTGGTCGACACCGCCGCCCAGGACAGCACCGAGCTGCAGCGCCAGGAAGAGCAGATCGACCAGCGCCTGGCCGCCAGCGACCTGGGTGACGAGCTGCGGCGCAGCCTGGAGCAGCAGAAGCAGGTGATCGACGCGCGCCAGGCGGCCCATGCCGAAGGGTTACGGCGCAAGGAGCATGTGGACGCGGAGCTTGCGCGTATCGACCAGCAGATCGCCCTGATCCGCGAGCAGACCCTGCTGGCCACCGATGAAGAACAGATCGGCACGGCGCTGAACGCCCTGACCTCCTCGTTCAACGAGGCCAGTCGCTGGCTCAACGACCAGCGCGACCTACTCGGCGTGCTCGATCTCAACGAACAACAGAGCCTGCCGCGTTATGTGCTGCAGGAGGGCGGCAAGCCGCTCGCCAGGGAAGCGGTTAAACACTGACCGGCCGGGTGATTGCGGTAGCCCGGAGGTATTCCGGGGCGGCTGCGTGTGGGGCTTCCTGGATTGCATCCAGGCTACGTTTGGCTCCACCGCGAAGATTTGCACACTGAATAGCGGGCCCTGGGCTCGCAACCGACAGGGAGACGCGTCATGTATTTATCCTCGTTCCGTCAGCGCCAGCGCGGCAATGCCGCCGGCAAGCTGCTAACCATCGTGCTGGTGCTTGGCCTGCTCGGCCTCGGCGGTTGGCTGGTCAGCAAGGACATGCTCAAGCAGGGCGGCGACAGCCCGCTGAGCAGCCTGCCAAGCAGCCTCGGTGGCGGCGTGGCGGTGCCCGAGCCGGCCGAACCGGTCATAGGCACGCCGGTGCTGCAGTCGGCCGCGCCCTATGAGATGAAGAACAACATCATCGACATCGACATGAGCGAGTACGCCGGTTATGGCGGCCTGATCGTCGCCAACGGTGGCCTGGCGCCCAACCCGGAGTCGATCTTCGCCAAGCAGTACGGTTTCCAGGTGCGCCTGAACAAGGGCGAGAGCGAGGAATGGTCGGCGTTGAACAATGGCCAGATGGCCGCAGTAGCGACCACCGCCGATGTGCTGGCCGTGCTCGGCCGCCAGTTCGAGGTCACGGTGCCGGCGCAGATCGCCTTCTCCCGCGGCGCCGACCAGGTGGTGGTGGACAGCGATATCGCCAGCATCAACCAGCTCAAGGGCAAGGTGCTCGGCGCCAGCCAGTTCAACGAGAGTGAGTTCTTCATCCGCTACCTGGCCTCCGAGGCCGGCGTGCCGGTCAAGGTGCTGCGCGACCTGGAAAGCCGCCCGGCGCCTAACGAACTGGGCCTGGTGTTCTACGAGGACGCCTTCATTGCCTGCGATGCCTACGCCGCCGAGCTGAGTGGCAATGGCCGTCTGAACGGCTGCGTTGGCTGGTCGCCGCGCACCGACGAAGTGGTCGCCGAGTCTGCCGGCGCCGCGAAGATGCTGGTGTCCAACCGCAACCTGCTGGTGGTGGCCGATATCCTGGTGGTCAACAAGGGCTTCGCCACGGCCCATCCGGACAAGGTCAAGGGCCTGGTGCATGGCCTGCTGGAAGGCAACCGCCTGCTGCGCGACGACCCGCAGACCCACGCCGGGGTGGTCGCCCAGGCCTTCGGCTGGACCCAGCAGGAAACCCTCGACGAACTGGCCAAGGTGCACCTGAGCAACCTGCCGGAAAACCTCGCCTTCTTCGACGGCAGCATCGACTCGGCGGGTTCCTTCCAGGGTATCTTCCAGTCGTCGGTGCTGGCCTACGGTGCGTTGATCAAGAACCCTGCCGACCCGGCGCGCTTCGCCAATGTGCAGCACCTCAAGGCGCTGGATGCCGGCGGCCAGTTCCAGGGCCAGAGCATCGCCATCGCGCCGATCCGCACCACCGGCAAGGTGGCCCTGGAAGGCGATGCGCTGCTCAGCAAGGACATCCGCTTCTTCTTCGAGGCCAACTCGGCCGCGCTGGACAAGCAGGCCAAGGCCAACCAGGACTACCTGGATACCATCAAGAAATTCCTCCAGGTCAGCCCCGGCTCCATCGTGCTGCTGCGCGGTCACGTGGATAACGCCATGGTCGCCGACTTCGAGCGCCAGGGCGGCCCGGCGCTGGTCAAGAGCATGGCGCTGAAAGCCATGGAGCTGTCGCGCCAGCGCACCCTCTCGGTCAAGGAGGCCCTACTTGCCCGTCACCCCGGCATCGCCGACGACCGTATCGAGTTGGTCGGCCGCGGCTGGGAAGAGCCTCTGGGTCAGGACAGTGAGCAGAATCGCCGCGTCGAGGTGCAGTGGTTTACCCTCGAATAAAAAGCACCGCCGCTCACGGCGCGCCCTAGACTTCAGCCTTTGCTCCTGGATATTGGCCCGATGCTGCAGCGCTTACTGGTCTACCTGTTGTTCAGTCTTTGTCTCTGCGCTCAGGCAGCTGATCTGCGCCTAGTCACCGGCGATGACTACGCGCCCTTTACCGGCAGGGCGCTGCCTGCAGGTGGCATGCTGACGCAGTTGGTGCGTGCGGCGTTGCAGCGCAGCAGCATCGCCAGCAGCCTGGACTGGCAGCCCTGGAAGCGCGGTTACCTGAAAACCCTGCAAGGCGATTACGACGCCACCTTCCCGTATGTCCGCACTGCGCAGCGTGAAGAGGTGTTTCTTTACTCGGAGCCGTTGTTTACCGCCGAGCAGTATATTTTCAGCCGGGCAGGTGAGGTGATCGAAGTCGATGATGTCCCCAGTATGCAAGGGTTGCGACTCTGCTACCCGCTGGGTTGGCAGCCGCCACCCATCATTCAGCAGTTGCTGGATGATGGGCAGTTACGCCGGCATTCCCCTACCGGATTGAATGAGTGCGCCCGTTTGCTGTTGATGGACCGCGATGATTTTTTTATCTCGGATCGACGCCTGGGCGAGACCGCGTTGCAATTGAGCGGGGTGCCTTTAGAACGCTTTCGTCGCTCCAACAGCGCCATCAACCGCAGCACCCTGCACCTGATCGTGCCGCGCAGCCACCCGCAGGCGGCGGTGATCATCGCGCAGTTCAATCAGGGCTTGGCGCAGTTGCGCGCCAGTGGCGATTATCAGCGCATGCTTGAGCGCAACCTGCAGCAGAGTGAGGTCGCTGCGCCCTGAGTTGGCGCGGTGGCTTCATGGTCGGCCATCCCTGGCGGCCACCCAGCTATTTCTTAAGTTTGGGGTTAGGAAAGAACTGCACGACTTGCACTTTGGGGTCGGCAACCTTGGGTTTCAGGGCGCTGATATTGACCCGTGTGGGCAGTTCACGCGGCACTGAGTTGCCGCGTTCGTCCAGGGTGTCGGCGTAGCCGCAGCCGATGCACTCGCGGTGCGGCACGCCGTCCACGTTCCACATCTGGATCTTGTCCATTTCGCTGCACGCCGGGCAGACCGCGCCGGCGATAAAGCGTTTTGCGCTGATATTCACAGGTGCATCGGTCATGCGGCCTCCTGGCTCAAACCAAGGTGGCGCAGCAGCGCGTCGATCGACGGCTCGCGGCCACGGAAATCCACAAACAGCACCATCGGTGCTTGCGAGCCGCCGCGCGCCAAGATGGCTTCACGGAAGGCTTGCCCAGTGGCGCTATTGAATACGCCTTCTTCCTCAAACTTGGAGAAGGCATCGGCGCTCAGCACTTCGGCCCATTTGTAGCTGTAGTAACCGGCCGCGTAACCGCCAGCGAAGATGTGCGCAAAGCTATTGGGGAAGCGGTTGTAGGCGGGTGGACGCAGCACGGAGACTTCCTGGCGGATGCCTTCGAGCACGTCCAGCACGCTGCGGCCGTCGCCGTGGGTGGCGTGCAGTTCGAAGTCGAACAGGCTGAACTCGATCTGCCGCACCATCATCAAGCCGGACTGGAAGTTCTTCGCCGCCAGCATCTTGTCCAGCAGGTCCTGTGGCAGCGGTTCACCGGTCTCGTAGTGTCCGGAGATCAGCGCCAGGCCTTCCGGCTCCCAGCACCAGTTCTCCATAAACTGGCTCGGCAGCTCAACGGCGTCCCAGGCCACGCCGTTGATACCGGACGCGCCAGCGTGTTCAACGCGGGTCAGCAGGTGGTGCAGGCCGTGGCCGAATTCGTGGAACAGGGTGGTGACTTCATCGTGGGTCAGCAGCGCCGGCTTGCCGCCAACGGCTGGGGTGAAGTTACACACCAGATTGGCCACCGGGCTGATCAGCGTGCCATCGGCGGTGCGACGTTTGTCACGCGCGCCGTCCATCCAGGCGCCGCCGCGCTTGTTGGCGCGGGCGTAGAGGTCGAAGAAGAAGCGCCCGACGTGCGCGCCGTTCTCCTTGATTTCAAACAGGCGCACATCTGGGTGCCAGCTGTCGAAGCCACTCAATTCCTCGATCTGGATGCCGTAGAGCTTCTCGACGATGGCGAACAAGCCGCTGAGCACCTTGTCGATGGGGAAGTAGGCACGCAGGATTTCCTGGGAAATGCTGTAGCGCTGCTCGCGCAGTTTCTCGCTGTAGTAACCGACGTCCCAGCTTTGCAGATCGCTGCAGCCCTGTTCGGCGGCGAAGGCTTGCAGCTCGCGCAGGTCCTGCTCGGCAAATGGCTTGCCGCGCACGCCGAGGTCACGCAGGAAGTGCAGCACTTGGTCGGTGGTCTCGGCCATCTTGCTGGCCAGGCTCAGCTCGGCGTAGTTGCCGAAGCCCAGCAGCTTGGCCAGCTCCTGACGCAGGGCGAGGATTTCCAGCATCACCGGGCCGTTGTCGTTCTTGCCGGCATTCGGCCCCTGGTCGGAGGCACGGGTGCAGTAAGCGGCATACAGCTCTTCGCGCAGGGCGCGGTCGTTGGCGTAGGTCATCACCGCAAAATAGCTGGGGAACTCCAGGCTGATCAGCCAGCCGTCCAGGCCCTTGGCCTCGGCAGCCTGCTTCATCTGCGCCTTGGCTGATTCGGTCAGGCCATCCAGAGCGGCCTCGTCGGTGACGTGCTTGGTCCAGGCCTGAGTGGCATCCAGCAGCTGGTTGGAGAATTTGCTGGCCAGTTCGGAGAGCTTCATCTGGATCTCGCCGTAGCGCTTCTGCTGCTCGGCCGGCAGGTCGATACCGGACAGGCGGAAATCGCGCAGGGCATGTTCGAGGATGGTCTTCTGCGCCACGTCGAAACCGGCTGCTGCAGGGCTCTCGGCCAGCGCCTGATACGCCTGGAACAGTGGCTGGTTCTGGCCGATTTCGGTCCAGTATTCAGACAGCTTGGGCAGGCAGGCCTCGTAGGCGGCGCGCAGTTCGGCGCTGTTGCACACGGCGTTCAGGTGGCTGACCGGGCTCCAGGCGCGGCCCAGGCGCGCGCCCAGTTCGTCCAGGGCCAGCACCAGGCCGTCCCAGCTTGGGTCAGCGGCCTGCTGCTCAAGCAGGAGACTCATGGCGGCGCGGTTGTCGGCCAGAATCTGCTCGACGGCGGGCTCGACATGCTCCGGACGGATGGCGCTGTAGGGGGGCAGATCGAAGGCTTGCAGCAGCGGGTTAGTGGCAGTCACGACAGGTCACCTGTTACGAAATGGGTTTGCAGCTGTGACCCTGGCGGGCGCAAAAGGCTCCCAGGGGCAGGCTTGAATGGACAGCGGGCGTCATAAAGCAGCGCAGTTGTCCTGAACATGGGTGCCATCTTAATTACAATCAAGGCCAGACGCAGCTTAAGAGGTTTCTATCGTGGCGATTCGTACTTACCAGCAGTTCACCCCGCAGCTTGGCGAGCGGGTATTTGTCGATGCCTCGGCGGTGGTGCTGGGTGATGTGGAGATTGGTACCGACAGCTCGGTGTGGCCGCTGGTGGTGATCCGTGGCGACATGCACAGCATCCGCATCGGTGAGCGCAGCAGTGTGCAGGACGGCAGCGTGTTGCACATCACCCATGCCGGGCCGTTCAACCCGCAGGGTTTTCCGCTGAATATCGGCGACGAGGTGACCATCGGCCACAATGTCACTTTGCACGGTTGCAGCCTGGGTAACCGCATTCTGGTCGGCATGGGCAGCATCATCATGGACGGTGCTGTGGTGCAGGATGAGGTGGTGATCGGTGCAGGCTCCCTGGTGCCGCCGGGCAAAGTGTTGGAAAGCGGTTACCTGTACGTCGGCAGCCCGGTGAAACAGGCGCGGCCACTGACAGACAAGGAGCGCAGTTACTTCGGCTACAGCGCGGCCAACTACGTGCGGCTAAAGGACCAGCATCTGCTGGAAGGTTATGCCGGCTGATGAGCGAACCTATTATGCATTACCAGAACATCCTGTTTGACCTCGATGGCACACTGACCGATCCGCGTGAGGGGATTACCCGCTCGGTGCAGCATGCGCTGGCCAAGCTGGGCATTGAGGAACCTGACTTGCAGGCGCTTGAGCACTTTATCGGCCCACCGCTGCTGCAGTGTTTTATGCAGACCTACCAGTTCGACGAGGCCACCGCCTGGCAGGCGGTGAACCATTACCGCGAGCGCTTCCGCGAGGTCGGGTTGTATGAAAACCAGCTATTCGACGGCGTGGGCGAACTGTTGCAGCTGCTGCAGAAGCAGCAGCGCACCTTGTATATCGCCACCAGCAAACCGACGGTGTTTGCCGAGCAGATTGCTAAGCACTTTGGTTTTGCGAAGCACTTCAAGGTGATCTACGGCAGCGAACTGGACGGCACGCGTACCGACAAGGTTGAGCTGATCGCCCACCTGCTGGAAAAAGAACAATTGCCGGTGCAGAGCACACTGATGATCGGGGATCGTAAGCACGACCTGATCGGCGCGCGACGTAATGGCCTGGATGCGGCCGCGGTGGGCTATGGCTTTGGCAGCTTTGCCGAGTTGCAGGCCGAAGCGCCGACCTATCACTTCCACAGCCTGACCGAGTTGCACCAGGCGTTTGTGCGGTAAGTGTCGTATGCGGGCTGCCTGGATCAGGCAGCCCGCATACGAGGATTAGCCGTTTTTCTGGTAGATGATCTTCTTGGTGCCGCCGTCGCAGCTGCCGACCACCATATTGGGGTCTTGGGCGTCTTCGTTGGGCACGATTTCCAGGGTGTAGCTGGCAACGCCGGCGGCCTGGATTTTCACTTCGATCTCCGCACGCAGCTCTTCGCAGGGCTTGGGTGCGGCCAACACACTGGTGCTGAGTAGGCCAAGCAGCACGGCCAGGGTGAATTTGTTCATTGCATCGCTCCTTTTGCGTGAACAGAAACTACTGATGTTGGAGTGGGAACTCGGTACGTAAGTTCTAAGAGCCCGCAGATAAGTCCATCAGCGCCTGATGCCGTTCGCGTTCGGGCAACTCGCCCAAAGCGGCGACACGCTGATAAAAGCGCGGCCAATCGCGCTCAACTTGTTCGAACAGTGCGGCGAAGGCCGGCACCCATTGATCATAGAGGCCAAACGGCAGCAGCTTGGCGTTGTTTATCGGCGCGTTGATCCAGTCGTCGTAACGCCCGCTACCGCCCCACTCGCGTTTGCTGAGTGCATGGTATTCGGCGCGCAGGCGGGCGATCTCGGCCTGCTTGCCACTGCGCATCTGCGCGGGTGGCAGATCGCTGGCATAGAGCTGCTGCAGGCGTGTTCGGCTGGCCAGCACCAGGGCGATAAATTGCTCGCGCTGCTGTTCGCCCTGCGGATCGTTAGGCGGCAGCCCCTGTTTGATGCGCCATTGGCTTAGGCCTTCACGCTCGACAAAGCTGGCGAAGGATTCGTTGAACGCGGTGTCGTTGGCCACATACAGCTGCTGGTGCGCCAGTTCGTGGAAGATCACCGCCACCAGGCGCTCATCGCTCCAGCGCAGCATGGTGTTGAGAATCGGGTCATCGAACCAGCCGAGGGTGGAGTAGGCCTCGACGCCGCCCAGATAGGTGTCCAGGCCCTGCTGTTTCAGCAGTGCTGCCGAACCACGCGCGCGACCTTGGCTGTAGAAACCGCGATAGGCCACGCAACCGGCGATGGGAAAACAGTGCAGCTCGGGCGACAGGGAAAATTCCGGTGTGGCAAACACATTCCACACTACAAACGGCCGCTGAATATCGGCGTACAGGCGGTAGCTGTCATTGTCGGGCAGGCTCAGCTGGGCGCTGGCGAAATCCCGCGCCTTTTGAGCACGTGCCAGGCGTTGCTTGAGTTCGGGGTCGGCAGTCGGGTTCTCCAGCAGCTCGGCAATCGGCTCGCGCGCCTGCAGCAAGTGCAGTTGCCCGCCGGCCAGGTGGCTGTAGTAGTCCAGGGTGCTACAGCCGTTCAGCAGCAGCGCAGCGGCCAGCGGAACCCAGCGCCAGAGCAGAGCGTCGAACATGGATCAGTACCCGTGAGTAAACAGGCTGTCACGCTAGCGCATCGGCGCTGCTGCCTCCAGCACGGGATCGGCGTAGGCTAACTGTCGTTGCGATTTATGGAGGTGTCCCATGCGTTACCTGGCTTTGCTTGGCAGTGTGCTGGTGCTCAGCGCCTGCGCCTCTGCCGTGCCTGCGCCTGATCCGAGCCAGGCTTGGGTGGACCTGCGCAGTAATGCCGGCACCCTGCTGATGGCCGATCGCCTTGATGGCCAGCGCCTCAACGATGGTCGTTACTTTCAGGTGCCTGCTGGTGCTCATGAGCTGCAGGCGCGTTTTCAGTTCGAGGTGAATGGCGGCGGTGGCCTGGATGGCGCCTATGAGCCGCGTCAGGTGACCTGTGAGATTCGCGTGCGGCATGACCATTTCGTGGCCGGCCAGCGCTACCGGCTGGAAGCCAGGCCCATGCAGATGAAGGCGCAGGCCTGGCTGTATGACGAGCAGCGCAATGTGCTGGCGCGCGGTAAGGTTTTGCGCTGCGGCACCTTCTGATCAGCTGTCGAGCACCGCTTCCAGGGTGATCTCGGCGTTCAGTACCTTGGACACCGGACAGCCGTTCTTGGCGGTTTCTACGGCTTTCTCGAAGGCCGCGCGGTCGGCGCCGGGGATGCGCGCCTTGAGCGTCAGATGCACGGCGGTGATGGAAAAACCGCCGTCGGCTTTGTCCAGGGTGACTTCCGCTTGTGTGTCGATACGCTCAGCGGTCATTCCGGCTTCGCCCAGCTCCTTGGACAGCGCCATGGAAAAGCAGCCGGCGTGAGCGGCGCCCAGCAGTTCCTCCGGGTTGGTGCCCGGCTGATCTTCGAAGCGGGTGTTGAAGCCATAGGGCGCGCTTTTCAGGGCGCCGCTCTGGGTCGAGATCGTACCTTTGCCGTCCTTGATGCCACCTTGCCAGTGGGCTGATGCAGTCTTCTTCATCCGAGTTCTCCAGTGCGTGGGTTACAAGGTTGAGAGCAGGCTGGGGTGGCACAAGTTCGAAAAATAAGTCCCGGCAGTCGGTTAACGCAGTTGTGCGATCAGCTCGAATGCATGCAGCCGGTCGGCAAAGTCGTACAGGTCGCAGGTGAAAATCAGCTCATCGGCGCCGGTCTGTTCCAGTAGCACTTCCAGGCGTGCGCGCACCTTGTCCGGGCCACCGATCATCGCCATGCCGAGGAAGCTGCTCACTGCTTCTTTTTCATGCGGCAACCACAAGCCCTGCATGCTGGTAACGGGCGGTCTCTGCACCAGGCTCTGGCCGCGAATCAGCGCGAGGATGCGCTGGTAGGCCGAGGTGGCCAGGTATTCAGCCTGTTCATCCGTGTCGGCAGCGATCAGCGGTACGCCGAGCATTACATAGGGTTTGTCGAGCACCTCAGAGGGCTTGAAGTGATTGCGGTAGACGCGAATCGCTTCATGCATATAGCGCGGCGCGAAGTGCGAGGCGAAGGCGTAAGGCAGGCCCCTCTCGCCAGCCAGCTGGGCGCTGAACAGGCTGGAGCCGAGCAGCCAGATCGGCACATTGGTGTCGCTGCCGGGCATGGCGATCACCCGCTGCTCCGGCGTGCGCGGCCCAAGGTAGCGCTGTAGCTCTGCAACATCCGCTGGGAAGTCATCGGCGTTGCCAATCCGGTCGCGGCGCAGCGCCTGGGCGGTGAAGTGATCGGCCCCCGGCGCGCGACCCAGGCCCAGCTCGATGCGGCCGGGATAGAGCGTGGCCAGGGTGCCAAACTGCTCGGCGATCACCAGCGGTGCATGGTTTGGCAGCATTACCCCGCCGGAGCCCAGGCGAATCTTCGACGTGCCAGCTGCCAGGTAGCCGAGCAGCACGGCGGTGGCTGAACTGGCGATGCCATCCATATTGTGGTGTTCGGCCACCCAGAAACGCTCGAAGCCCAGGCGCTCGACATGCTGCGCCAGCGCCAGGGAATTGTGCAGGGCCTGGGCGGCGTTGCCGTCATCGCGAATCGGGGCGAGATCGAGGGTGGAGAATTTGCTCTGTGCGAGTGCGCTCATCGGGCTGCCTGTGGGTTATCCGTGCGTTCGGGCGCCACAAAGCGCCAATACTTGAGTTAGATAGTGGGGCTTATTCTGCAGATTCCAAGGGACAAGGTGCGTGGGGCGGATGGATTTGCGGCCATGTGTGGCATGACCGCATGCCTATGGACTCAGCTATTGCTTAGACGGAAGCCGATTTTCAGGGTGACCTGGTAATGGCCGACCTTGCCATCCACGATGTGCCCGCGGGTTTCCACCACCTCGAACCAGTCCATGTTGCGTACCGACTTGGCGCATTCGGCCAGGGCATTTTCGATGGCATCTTCGATGCTGACTTTCGAGGAACCGACGATTTCGATTTTCTTGTAGGTGTGATGATCGGACATTGCAGCTCTCCCAGGTGGTTGAACGGGTGGGTCATGTAGTTGAGTCCCACCGCTGAACGCTAAAGTTCAGATTAGTCGCACTTGGTCTGCCCGTTTGCCGGTGACGCCTGCTAACGCTCCAGTTCCTTGCGCAGCCACTGCGCCAGGCGTTCGGCGCGGTTATCGCGGCTGCGTATTGGCACCCAAAGCGCCAAGCGTGCGCTGGTTTCGACAAAGCCCCAGGGCGCGACCAGGCGACCGGCGGTCAGATCATCGGCGACCAGTTGCTGCGGTGCGATGGCCACGCCGAGGCCTGCCGCGGCGGCTTCCAGCAAGTAATAAAGATGCTCGAAACCCTGGCCGAGCTTCAGCGCGCTGGAATCCAGCCCGTTACTGGCGGCCCAGCTGGGCCAGGCTTGCGGGCGCGAGCTGGTGTGCAGCAAGGGCTCGCCGAGCAGGACGGCAGCGGCAGCCTGATGCAGTGCCGCGAACTGCGCATAACGCGGGCTGAGCACCGGGCCGATGCGCTCGGCGGCCAGCTCGAACACCTGCATATCCGCCGGCCACGGCGGTTCGGCGAACCACAGTGTGGCGTCCACCCCGCTGCGGCGCGGGTCGAGTTCACCTTCGCTGGCGGACAGCTGCAGGCGCAGTTCTGGCAGCTCGCGGTTGAGCCGGTCCAGGCGCGGAATAAACCAGCGCGCCAACAGGCTGCCCGGGCAGGCCAGCACAAACGGCGCATCGGCTTGCCCCTGCTGCAGTTCGGCGCAGGTGCTGCGCAGGCGGTTGAACAGTTCGGCGCTGACATCGCGCAGACGAATGCCCGCATCTGTGAGTTTAAGACCACGACCTTCCTTACTGAACAAGGCCACGCCCAGGTGCTCTTCCAGGCTGCGTACTTGCCGGCTGATTGCGCCATGAGTGACGTTCAGCTCGTTAGCCGCCTGGCTGACGCTGTTCAATCGGGCAGCCGCTTCGAAGGCGCGCAAGGCATTAAGTGGTGGAAGGTCTTGGCTCATCTGTGAGTTTTCCTAACAGGTTGCGGCAATCTTATCGCTTTTGCCGCGCACGCCACAGCTTTATCCTGTGTCCATTGCCGTAGAAGCAGGCCGATGGCCTGCCAAGCGCGCCCGAATTTTCTGAGGAGAACGCCATGACTTCCTTCCGCGCTGGTCCTGATGCCAACGGCCTGTTCGGCTCGTTCGGCGGCCAATACGTCGCTGAAACCTTGATGCCGCTGATCCACGACCTGGCCGATGAGTACGAGAAAGCCAAGCTCGACCCCGAGTTCCAGAAAGAGCTGGCGTACTTCCAGCGTGATTTCGTCGGCCGTCCGAGCCCGCTGTATTTCGCCGAGCGCCTGACCGAGATGTGCGGCGGCGCGAAGATCTACTTCAAGCGTGAAGAGCTGAACCACACCGGCGCGCACAAGATCAACAACTGCATCGGCCAGGTGCTGTTGGCCAAGCGCATGGGCAAAAAACGCATCATCGCCGAGACCGGCGCCGGCATGCACGGCGTTGCCACTGCCACCGTCGCCGCACGGTTTGGCATGGAATGCGTGATCTTTATGGGCAGCACCGACATCCATCGGCAGAACGCCAACGTACTGCGCATGAAGCTGATGGGCGCCACCGTGGTGCCTGTAGTCGCCGGTACTGGCACCTTGAAAGATGCGATGAACGAAGCCCTGCGTGACTGGGTGACCAACGTCGACACCACCTTCTACATGATCGGCACTGTGGCCGGCCCGCACCCTTACCCGGCGATGGTCCGTGACTTCCAGGCGGTGATCGGCAAGGAAACCCGTGACCAGATGCTCGCCCAGGAAGGTCGCCTGCCGGACAGCCTGATCGCTTGCATCGGCGGTGGCTCCAACGCCATCGGCCTGTTCCACCCCTTCCTCGATGACAAAGACGTAAAGATCATTGGTGTGGAAGCGGCCGGCCACGGCATCGAAACCGGCAAACACGCGGCCAGCCTCAACGGCGGTGTACCGGGCGTGCTGCACGGTAACCGTACCTTCTTGCTGCAAAGCGACGATGGCCAGATCATCGACGCTCACTCGATTTCCGCCGGCCTCGATTACCCCGGCATCGGCCCGGAACACGCCTGGTTGCATGAAGTCGGCCGCGTCGAGTACACCTCGGTGACCGACACTGAAGCCCTGGAAGCCTTCCACATCTGCTGCCGTCAGGAGGGCATCATCCCCGCTCTGGAAACCGCTCACGCCCTGGCGGAAGTGTTCAAGCGCGCGCCGAAGCTGCCCAAGGATCACCTGATGGTGATTAACCTTTCCGGCCGCGGCGACAAGGACATGCAAACCATCGTGCACCACATGGAACAACAGGAGAAGCACGCATGAGCCGCCTGCAAAGCCGCTTTGCCGAGCTGAAACAACAGAACCGCGCGGCCCTGGTGACCTTCGTCACCGGTGGCGACCCGAACTACGACACCTCGCTGGCCATCCTCAAGGGTCTGCCTGCCGCCGGCGCGGATGTGATTGAGCTGGGTATGCCCTTCACCGATCCAATGGCCGATGGTCCGGCGATCCAACTGGCCAATATTCGCGCCTTGGACAACGGTCAGGACCTGGCGAAAACCCTGCAGATGGTTCGTGAGTTCCGCGAAGGCGAGCAGGTCACCCCGCTGGTGCTGATGGGCTACTTCAACCCAATCCACAAATACGGCGTGGCGCGGTTTATTGCCGAAGCCAAAGACGCCGGCGTCGATGGCTTGATCGTGGTTGACCTGCCGCCCGAGCATAACGCTGACCTGTGCGACCCAGCGCAGGCTGCAGGCCTGGACTTTATCCGTCTGACCACCCCGACCACCGACGACAAACGTCTGCCTAAAGTGCTGAACGGCAGCTCTGGCTTTGTCTACTACGTATCGGTTGCCGGTGTGACCGGTGCTGGCTCGGCCACTCTGGACCACGTAGAACAAGCGGTCACCCGCCTGCGTCGCCACACTGACCTGCCGCTGTGTATCGGCTTCGGCATCCGCACCCCGGAGCATGCGGCGACCATCGCCCGTCTGGCCGAAGGCGTGGTGGTCGGCTCGGCATTGATCGACCAGATCGCCAATGCCAGCAGCAACGAGCAGGCCGTAGACGGTGTGCTGAGCCTATGTGCGGCGTTGGCTGAAGGTGTGCGCGGCGCGCGCCGCTGAGTCCTAGGGTGGGCGGAGCTCGTAACGGACGCTCCACCCATCCACCGCTGCATCGGTGGATGAAAAAAGCGTTATCCACCCTATTTACCCTGATCTACCTCGTATGGCTCCCGCAATGCGGAAGGTCATTCGCAGCATTTCTTGCCATGAAAAGCGTTCCCGGATTTTATCCGGGCTATGGGTTCGGTGTAGGGTAGGCGGCGAAATGTCATCCGCCCTATTTCCCTGCTCTGAGTCTCGCCATGTCACGCTCACCTGTAGCCCGCAAACCCCGCGCCAGTAGCCAGAGCCGCATCGCCGGCATCCTTGCCGCTGCCCGTGAGTTGCTGGCCGAGCAGGGCGTGGCCAGCCTGTCGATCTACAGCGTGGCTGAGCGCGCGCAGATTCCGCCGTCTTCGGTGTATCACTTTTTCGCCAGCGTGCCGGCGTTGCTGGAAGGGCTGACGGCAGATATCCACAGCGCGTTTCGCGCCTGCCTGCAGCAACCGATTGAACATGCGCAACTGCGCGACTGGCGTGACCTGTCGCGTTTAGTGGAGCAGCGCATGCTGGCGATCTATGCCGCCGATGCCGCCGCGCGCCAGTTGATTTTGGCGCAGCACGGCCTGGCCGAAGTCACCCAGGCGGACCGTCAGCACGATATCGAGCTGGGCCAGTTGATGCAGCAGTTGTTCGATCACCACTTCCCGCTGCCGCAGCTGCCGGAGGATGTCGATGTGTTCGCCCTGGCCATGGAGCTGGGTGACCGCGTGTATGCCCGCTCGGTGCAGCTGCACGGCGCCATCACGCCGCGCATGGCTGAGGAAGGCATGCGAGTGTTCGATGCCTATCTCAGTCTCTATCTGCCACCCCATCTACCAAAAAGGGCGCTCTAAGCGCCCTTTTCAATTTCCACCACAGCTCGTTCAGAGCGCCTTTTCAAACACCTGTGAGTTGCGCTGGTAGTTGTACAGCGAGGCGCGCGCAGCCGGCAGGCGGTCGACGCTGCTGGGCATAAAGCCGCGTTCGCGGAACCAATGCGCGGTGCGCGTGGTGAGTACGAAGAGTGTTTTCAGGCCCTGGGCGCGGGCGCGTTCTTCGATGCGTTCGAGCAATTCATCACCGCGTCCGCCATGGCGGTAGGCCGGGTTGACCGCCAGGCACGCCAGCTCGCCGAAATCCGAGTCAGCAATTTGGTACAGCGCGGCGCAGGCGATGATCAGCCCTTCACGTTCGACGATGCTGAACTGCTCGATCTCGCGCTCCAGCACCTCGCGTGAGCGGCGCACCAGAATGCCTTGGTCTTCCAGCGGGGTGATCAGCTCCATCAGGCCGCCAACATCCTCGATGGTCGCTTCGCGCAGCGATTCAAACTGCTCCTGCGCCACCAGAGTGCCATTGCCGGTGCGGGTGAACAGCTCGCTGAGCAGTGCCCCGTCTTCCGCATAACTGACGATATGGCTGCGGCGTACTCCGGCTTTGCAGGCTTCGGCGGCGGCATCCAGCAGTTCAGCCTGGTAGCTGCTGCCCAGGCGCAGCAAGTGCGCGGGCACCTGCTGCGGGCGCAGTTCACGCACCAGTTTGCCGGCTTCGTCGAGCAGGCCGCACTCGGCACCGAACAGCAGCAGCTTGTCGGCGTCCAGGTCGATGGCGGCGCGGGTGGCGACATCTTCGCAGGCGAGGTTGAAGATCTCACCGGTCGGTGAGTAACCCAGTGGCGACAGCAGCACGATGCTGCGCTCATCCAGCTGGCGATTGATGCCTTTGCGGTCGATGCGACGCACTTCGCCGGTGTGGTGATAGTCGACGCCATCGACCACGCCAATCGGCCGCGCAGTGACGAAGTTGCCGCTGGTGATGCGCAGGCGCGAGCCCTGCATCGGCGAGCGCGCCATGTCCATCGACAGGCGTGCTTCGATGGCGATGCGCAGCTGGCCGACGGCATCGATCACGCACTCCAGGGTCGGGCTGTCGGTGATCCGCAGGTCACGGTGAAAGCGTGGAGTCAGGCCGTTGTTGGCCAGGCGTGCCTCGATCTGCGGGCGCGAGCCGTGCACCAGTACCAGGCGTACGCCGAGGCTGTGCAGCAGCACCAGGTCGTGGACGATATTGCCGAAATTCGGGTGAGCAACACCCTCGCCCGGCAGCATCACCACAAAGGTGCAGTCACGGTGGGCATTGATATAGGGCGAAGCGTGGCGGAGCCAGTTGACGTGGTCGTGCATTGCTTGAAGAACCTGTGTCGAATACGGAACGCATGGGAAGGGCGCAAGGTCGCGCCAGGCGGCAGCCGAGAGCAGCGGTTTTATCGTCGCAGTTGGGGCAGCTTCACGCGTTCTCTCCTCCGGATGACTCAGGTTGTTTGGTTTGCAGGCAGTAGTGTTCGATCAGCTGTTGCAGCAGACGCACAGTAGGCTGCAAACGTGACATTTCCAGGTACTCGCCAGGCTGGTGGGCACAGTCGATATCGCCAGGGCCGAGTACCAGGGTTTCGCAGCCAAGCTGCTGAAGATAAGGCGCTTCGGTGGCAAATGCCACCGCTGTGGCGCTGTGTCCGGTCAGGCGCTCGGCAATGCGCACCAGCTCACTGTCGGCGTTTTGCTCGAAGGGCGGCACGCTGGGAAACAGCGGGGCGAAATCGATCTTCACCTGATGCTGCTCAGCTAACGGTTGCAGCTTCTGGCGAATGGCCGCGCGCAGGGCTTCTGGCTGCATGCCCGGCAGCGGGCGCAGGTCGAATTCCAGCGAGCATTGGCCGCAGATGCGGTTGGGGTTGTCGCCGCCGTGGATGCAGCCGAAGTTCAGGGTCGGCGTGGGCACGCTGAATTGCGGATTGTTGTACTCGCGCTGCCACTGCGCACGCAGGCCGCGCAGCTCGATCATCACGTCCTGCATGGCTTCCAGGGCGCTGTGGCCGAGGCTCGGGTCGGAAGAGTGGCCGCTTTGCCCAAGAATATCGATGCGCTCCATCATAATGCCCTTGTGCAGGCGGATGGGCTTGAGGCCGGTCGGCTCGCCGATCACTGCCGCACGGCCCAGCGGCTGTCCGGCTTGCGCCAGGGCGCGGGCCCCGGACATCGAGCTTTCTTCATCGCAGGTGGCGAGAATCAGCAGCGGCTGTTGGAAACGCTGCGTCAGCAAGGGTTGCACGGCTTCGATGATCAGGGCGAAAAAGCCCTTCATGTCGCAACTGCCGAGGCCCACCCAGCGGCCATCGATTTCGGTGAGCTTGAGCGGATCGGTCTGCCACAGTGCGGCGTCGAATGGCACAGTGTCGCTGTGCCCGGCCAGCACCAGGCCGCCTGGGCCGCTGCCATAGCTGGCAAGCAGATTGAATTTGCCGTGGGCGACTTGCTGCACATCGCAGGCGAAACCGAGGTCGCCGAGCCAGCTTGCTAGCAGCTCAATAACGGCGCGGTTGGACTGGTCCCAATGCGCCTGGGTGCAGCTCACCGATGGAGCGGCGATCAGGGCGGCGAATTGGTCTTTGAAAGAAGGCAGGGGCATCGGTCATCTCCGCAAGCGAGACCCATCATAGGGCCATCGCCTGCGCAGATAAAACCGTGCAGCGGGTGTTTAGAGGAAAACGCCGCGCAGGATGTAGAAGAACAGAATCGACAGCGCAGCACCCACGGGCAGGGTGATCAGCCAGGACATAAAGATCTTGCCAATCACGCCAAGGTTCAGCGCGCCAATGCCGCGCGCCAGGCCGACACCGAGTACCGCGCCGACCAGGGTGTGGGTGGTGGATACCGGCAGGCCGATGGCCGAGGCGCCAACCACGGTGGTGGCGGTGGCCAGTTCAGCGGCAAAACCACGGCTTGGGGTCAGCTCGGTGATTTCCTTGCCGATGGTCGCGATCACCTTGTAGCCGTAGGTGGCTAGGCCAATGACGATACCCACGGCGCCGAGCAGCAATACCCAGCCGGGTACGGCCGATTTGGCGCCAACGGCCATTTCGCCACCGGACTGGATCACCCCGACAATGGCCGCCAGTGGGCCTACGGCGTTGGCTACGTCGTTGGAGCCGTGGGCGAAGGCCATGGCGCATGCGGTGAAGATCATCAGCACGGCGAAGACTTTCTCCACGCTGGCGTAGTGGAAGTCTTTGTCTGCTTCGACATCGATCTTGATCCGGCTAAGCAGGACGATGCCCAGCAGCATGATCAGGCCACCGACGCCGAGCGACAGGAAGAAGCCCTCGGTCGTGGAGAGGTCCAGGCCAATGTGCTTGAGGCCTTTGGTCAGGGTCATGATGCTGACCATGAAGCCGGTGGCAAACATGTACAGCGGCACGAAGCGTTTGGCGTTGAGGAAGGGATTATCGGTATCGATAATCAGCTTCTGTACGCTGACGAACAGGCCAAAGGCAACGATACCCGACAGCACTGGGGACACCACCCAGCTGGCGACGATGGGACCCACGCCGTCCCAGTGCACCGCGTCCATGGACACACCAACGGCTGCGAAGCCGATGACTGCGCCGACGATGGAGTGAGTGGTCGACACCGGCCAGCCCTTGGTCGACGCCACCAGCAGCCAGGTGCCGGCCGCCAGCAGGGCCGACATCATGCCCAGCACCATCAGGTCCGGGCTGATCATCGACGCATCGACAATGCCGCTCTTGATGGTTTCGGTCACTTCGCCACCGGCCAGATAGGCACCGGCGAACTCGAAGACCATGGCGATCAGGATCGCCTGTTTGATGGTCAGGGCTTTAGAGCCGACCGAAGTACCCATGGCGTTGGCCACGTCGTTGGCGCCCACACCCCAGGCCATGAAAAAACCAAAGAGACAGGCAAGCAGCAGCAATACGAGGCCGTAGTCCGCAATCAGAGACATAAATAATTAATCCGTAGATTCCAGAAAGGACACTGGCGCTTAG
>Ga0155449_1279_pt1 | contig 50752 bp, 50 predicted proteins | sample RifCSPhighO2_02_FD_111897 | JGI IMG/M metagenome (GOLD analysis project Ga0155449, IMG submission 111897) | Pseudomonadales bacterium RIFCSPHIGHO2_02_FULL_60_43 | reverse complement strand
CACCGAGCAACAGCGCTTCCATTTCCTTGCCGTCACCGAACAGCGAGGAGTTCGGGTAAACCTCGACCTTGACCTTGTCGCCCAGACGCTCTTCGGCGAGCTTCTTGAACAGCGCGGCACCCTGGCCTTTAGGGGTGTGGTCGGCGACCACGTGGGAGAACTTGATCACGATCGGATCGGCCGCTTGAGCCAGGCCGGCGATGCTCAGCGACAGGGCGCACGCGAGCGCCTTGGCAGTCAGTTTGAACATGGAGTCTTTCCTCTTGTTTTTGTATAGCGTGATGCGCCGTAGCGCTACAAGTCGGGCGAACAGGCTCAAGTCTAGGCTGCCTATCAAAAAATGACGGGCGTCTGGCAGATTGCCTAGAGGTGTACTTGGGTGAGTCGCCTGCAGGAGGCTAGAGCAACCGCCATGCCAGGCGCTGAAATGGCCGCTGCGGGCGTGATGAAAAGCAGCAGCGGCAAGGCTTGGCGGGTTATTGCCGGAGATTTTCAGCGAGGCTGCGTAGGCGTTATCCGCAGCTTTTGGCGGAAATCCGCCAGCTAGTCGAGGCTGTCTGGCGAGCTTCCGCCAGCGTCTGCGAAACTCAGGCCATGTTTGCGCAGCTTGTCGTGCAGGGTTTTACGCGGCACGCCCAGTGCTTCGGCGAGGCTTCGCAGCGAGCTGTGCGAGCGGCTCAGTTCGGCGCTGATCAGGCTGCGTTCAAAGGCTTCTACTTGAGCATTTAAACCGCCGCTGTTGCTCTCTTCATCGAACACCGGCGCAGTCGCCTGGGCCTGCAGGTCGAGATCCAACTCCAAGCCGAGCGCGAAGCGTTCTGCCGCGTTCTGCAGCTCACGCACATTGCCCGGCCACGGATGGCGCAACAGCGCCGCGCGTTGACTCGGCTGCAGGCTACGTTCAGCCAGACCGTGGCGGCTACTGGCGGCTTCGGCAAAGTGCTGGAACAGCAGTAGCGCATCTTCACCGCGCTCGCGCAGGGCCGGGATACGCAGCGGCGCGACATTCAGGCGGTAATACAGGTCGGCGCGGAAGCGCCCCTGGTCTGCGGCCTGGCGCAGGTCTTCCTTGGTCGCCGCGATCACCCGGATATCCAGAGGAATCAACTGATTGCCACCGAGGCGTTCGACCACCCTCTCTTGCAGCAGGCGCAGCAGTTTGACCTGCACTTCCAGGCTCATACTTTCGATTTCATCGAGGAATAGCGTGCCGCCATTGGCGAATTCGAACTTGCCGATACGGCGCTTTTGCGCGCCGGTAAAGGCGCCCTGCTCGTGGCCGAACAGCTCGCTTTCCACCACCGATTCGGCCAGGGCGCCGGCGTTGATCGCCACGAACGGCCCGGCACGGCGGTTCGACAGGTCGTGCAGCGCGCGCGCCACTACTTCCTTGCCGGCGCCGGTTTCCCCGAGGATCAGCACATCGCTGTTGATTCCGGCCAGGGCGCCAATCTGTTCACGCAGGCGCAGCATCGCGGGCGATTGGCCGACCAGGCGCGCCGATAGGGTGTGGCGATCGGCCAGGGCCATGCGCAGGCTGCGGTTATCCAGTACCAGGCGACGCACAGCCAGGGCGCGGCGCACGCTGTCGAGCAGGTCGTCGCTGGCGAAGGGTTTTTCCAAAAAGTCATAGGCCCCGGCGCGCATGGCCTGCACGGCCAGCGGCACATCGCCGTGCCCCGTGATCAGCAGCACCGGCAGTTCCGGGTCTTGTTCCTGCAGTTGTTGCAGCAGTTGCAGGCCGTCGATGCCGGGCATGCGGATATCGCTGACCACCACGCCCGGCCAGTCGCGCTCGATGCGCGCGGCGACGCCATGGGCGTCGGCCAGGCTGCTGACCTTGAGCCCTGCCAGGTCGAGGGTCTGGCTCAGCGCCTGACGCAGGTGCGGGTCGTCGTCGATCAGCAGCACCTGGGTGCGGGAGTCAATCATGCTCATACAACAAAGTCCTCTGGCGACTGGGTTTTGATGCCCTGATCCGCGGCGCGCAGGCGCAGGGTCAGTTGAGCGCCGCCATCGGGGTGGTTGGCGAACAGCAGTTCGCCGCCCAGGGCGCGCATCAGGGTATCGCAAATAGCCAGGCCGAGGCCGAGGCCCTGAGCGCTGGTTTTGGTGGTAAAGAATGGCTCGCGGGCGCGTTGCAGCGCCTCCTGGCTAAAGCCGGGGCCATTGTCCCGCAGGTGTAGATCGACGCCTTCGGCGGTAAGTTCGGCACTTAGCCACAGGCGGCGTGGCTGCGGCACTTCGCTCAACGCGTCGAGGGCATTGGCCAGCAGGTTGCCGAGCACCTGACGCAGGCGGGTTTCACCAGCCTGCACCCACAGGGTGGCGTCCGGCAGGTCACGGGTTAGCTCGACCTGCATGGCTTGGCGACGTTTGGCCAATAGGGCCAGGGCATCGTCGATGGCCGGCTGCAGGGCCACGCTTTCCGGAGCGTGACGGTCGCGGCGGGCGAAGGCGCGCAGGTGGGCGATGATTGAGGCCATGCGCTCGGTCAGTTTGCTGATCAGCTTGAGGTTGGCGCGGGCTTCGTCGCCGCGCTGGTGGTCAAGCAGCACCCCGGCGTTGTCGGCGTAACTGCGGATGGCTGCCAGCGGCTGATTGAGCTCATGGCTGATGCTCGCACTCATGGTGCCCAGGGCTGAGAGTTTGCTCGCCTGCACCAGTTCATCCTGGGCTTGGACCAGCTCCTGCTGGGCCTGTTCGCGCTCCAGCACTTCCTGCTTCAGCCGGCTATTGAGGCGTTCCAGATCGAGGGTGCGCTCCAGCACACGCTGTTCCAACTGTTGACGGGCCTGGCTGTCGAGGGCGATGCGCTCCAGGTAGTGACGGCGGCGCTGCATCAGCAGGCCAAGCAGCAGCATTAACAACAGCAGCATGCCGCCGCCGGCCACCAAGGCTGTACGTACCGGGCGGTCGAGCAGGCTGCGCGGGGCGAGAATACTGACGGTCCAGCCGGTTTCCTTGAGTTCGCGGTCCTGGCGAATCCAGTTCTGCGCATCCAGCTTGATCGGCGGTGGCGCCTGGGTCGGGTAGGGCAGGTTGGCAGCGATTGCGGCGCGTTCGGCGGCGTCCAACGGGCGACTGGCGGTAAAGCGCCACTGGCTGTTGGACGTGAGGATCACCACGCCATTGGCATCGGTCACCAGCAGTTGTTCCGGGGTGTTGCCCCAGAGGGTTTCGGTGTGGTCGAGGTCGACCTTGACCACCAGCGCGCCGAGGTTGCGCTCACCGTCGCGCACGGCGGCGGCGAAGTAGTAGCCGCGCTTGCCCGAGGTGGTGCCGAGGCCGAAGAAACGTCCTGGGCGGCCGGCGATGGCTTCGCGAAAATATGGGCGGAAGGCGAAGTTGCGGTCGACAAAGGAATCGGCTTGCTCCCAGTTGGAGGCCGCCAGGGTCTTGCCGTTGGGGTCCATCAGGTAGATCACGTCGGCGCCGGTCTGCCCGCGCACCTGGTCAAGCAGGCGGTTGGCGTTCTCCAGCAGGGTGCGCTCAGTCGGCTGTTGCAGAGCCAAACGCAGGGCCGGCAGATCGCCGAGAATGGGTGGCAGTACCTCGTAGCGGCGCAACGTACCAAGCAGGTTGGCCACGTAGAGGTCGAGAGTCTGGCGGTTCTGCTCGACCAGCACGCCGCTGTAGTAACGCTCGGCCAGCTGCTGCAGCGGCCACAACAGGGGCGTCAACAGCAGGGCGAGGACTGCCAGGCTGCGCCAACGCGGACGACGCGGGTGAGGATGAGCGGTTGGCATGTGCTTACTCGTACAGGGTGATCAGTTCAGAGTGGCGGTTATGCAATAAGTGGGCAAGCTCGCCAATATGGGTCAATACTCAAGCCGTTTGGCATCGCCCTGGAGTAATGGTGCCGCCCGCTTGCGCCCTGCATGGACGGCTGCGCTTTAGTCCTGGAGATACCCTGATGCTGGCTCAATTGACGGTACGGGCGAGGTTGCTGCTGTTGGCGGTGGTGCCGCTGCTGGTGCTGATTGTGGTGATCAGCATGGCGTTGTCCAATGCCAGCAAGCTGAATGACAGTTTTGACGAGTTGTTTACCGACCGCATGCAGCCGATCAGCCAGCTCAAGGTGGTGTCGGATGCCTACGCGGTGGCGATGGTCGATGCGTTGCATAAATACCGCGCTGGGGTGTTCGATGAAGCCGCATTGCGCAAGGCATTCAGCGAAGCCAGGAGCCGTGGTGACAAAGCCTGGGCCGAGTACATCGCCACTCGACTGACCCGTGATGAAAGTAGCCGGGTCGAGCGCACCAAGCCACTCCTGTTGAAGGTCCAGCAACTGGCGGACCTGTACCTGGGGCAACTCGCAAATGGCCAGTTACTGGCGGCCGAAGCCGCCTCGTTCAACCGCACCCTGTATGACACCTTCGATCCGCTGGGGGGCGAGCTGGAAGGGTTGATCAGTTTGCAGCTGAGCGAGGGTGAGCGGCTCAACGTCGAGACCACGGCACAGTACCTGGCCATCCGTAATACCTTCCTGTTGATCGGTGCCGTTGCGCTGGTGCTGGTGCTGGTGGCCGCCGTGATGATCAGTCTGTCGATCATTCGCCCGCTGTCCGGTTTGCGCAGCGTGATCAGCGAAGTGCAGGAATCGTCCAACTTGACCCTACGTGCTGACACCCGTGGCCGTGATGAGGTGTCCGATACCGCGCGGGCCTTCAATGCCATGCTGGAGCACCAGCAGGCGTTGATCCGCCATTTGACCGACACCGCCACGCAACTGGCGGCGGCGTCCGAGGAAATGAGTGCGATCAGTGCTCAGGTCAGTCAGGCCGCCACGGCCCAAGGCGACCAAACCAGCATGGTGGCCACCGCCGTGCACCAGATGAGCGTTGCGGTGCAGGAGGTCGCGCGCAATGCGCAGGCCACTGCCAGCAATGCCGCAGACGCGAATAAGGAAGCGCGCCAGGGCAGCGAGTTGGTGCAGTCCAACCTCACATCGATTCAGGGGCTGTCGACCTCGGTGGAAAAAGCCGGTGAGGTGATCGACACCCTGCACAGCCAGAGCGATGAAATCAGTAAAGTGCTTGGGGTCATCCAGAGTATTGCTGAGCAAACCAACCTGCTGGCGCTGAATGCCGCGATTGAGGCGGCGCGCGCTGGTGAAGCCGGGCGCGGCTTTGCCGTGGTGGCTGATGAGGTGCGCAGCCTGGCGAGTAATACGCAGAAAGCCACCGAATCGATCCGCAGCATGATCGATGCCCTACAAGGCGGCGCACGCAGTGCGGTCAGTGCGATGCAGCTGTCGCGCGAGCAGGCGCAAAACAGTGTCAGCCGTGCCCGTGAGGCGGGTGAGGTGCTCAATCACATTGCCCTTGCGATTGAAGGTATCGCCGACGGCAATGTGCAGATTTCCGCTGCCACGGAACAGCAAACGGCAGTGGCGAATGAGATCAGCGAGAACATCAGCAGCCTCAATGACAGCATCGGTGATGTGGTCAACGGCGCCGAGCAAAGCTCGATTGCCAGCCGCGATCTGGCGCAACTGGCCACAGGCTTGCAGCAGCAGATACAGCGCTTCAGGGCTTAGCGATCAGCGAGGCACTGCTCCAGCGCAGCCTGCCAGGTTGGCAGTTGAACCTGCCAGTCCTGCTGCAGGCGGCTGCAGTCCAGACGTGAATTCAGTGGGCGCTGCGCCGGGGTTGGATAAGCGCTGCTGGGGATGGGGTGCAGCGTCGCCACGGTTTTGCCTTGGCTGTGCAGGTGCGCGGCAATCGCGCGGGCAAAACCGAACCAGCTGGTTTCGCCTTGTGCGGTCAGGTGATAGACCCCCCACGGGCCTGGATGGCCGCTACGCCACTGCGTGATCAGTTGCGCCGTGACTTGCGCAATCGTGCCGGCCCAAGTGGGCGCGCCGATCTGGTCGTCCACCACGGATAAGCTTTCGCGTTCCTGCAGCAGACGTTGCATGGTCAGCAGAAAGTTTTTGCCGTGCTGCGAGTAAACCCAGCTGGTGCGCAGAATCAGGTGCATGCCGCCCACGGCCTGAATCGCCTGCTCGCCCGCCAGTTTGCTACCCCCGTATACGCTCAGCGGGTTAGTGGCGTCGTTTTCGCGGTAAGGCTCGGCGTGGTTACCATCGAACACATAGTCGGTGGAGTAGTGGATCAGTGGAACACTCAGTTCAGCGGCTGCTTCGGCGAGGATGCCCGGTGCCGTGGCGTTGATCGCGAAGGCCAGCTCCGGCTCGCTCTCGGCCTGATCCACCGCGGTGTGCGCGGCGGCATTGATGATCAACTCGGGGCGCAGATTTTGTACGTGCTGGCGGATCAGTTCGGGCTGGGTCAGATCCAGTTGTTCGCGGCCCAGTATCGTCAGCTCGCTTGCGCCTTGCAGGGTACGCTGTAGTTCCTGGCTGACCTGGCCATGCTGGCCGAGCAAGAGAATCTTCACGGGAAGACCTGCGCATCGACGAAGCTGAGACCGGCCTGATCCTTGGCCGATAGCTGCGGTGCGCCATCCGATGGCCAGTCGATGGCCAGTGTCGGGTCATCCCAGCGGATGCAGCGCTCATGCTCGGGGGCATAGTAGTCGGTGGTTTTGTAGAGAAATTCGGCGAATTCGCTGAGTACTACAAAGCCATGGGCAAAACCTTCAGGTACCCACAATTGCCGATTGTTTTCGGCGGACAATAGGGTGCCCACCCATTTACCGAAGGTCGGCGAGCTGCGGCGTAGGTCCACGGCTACGTCATAAACTTCGCCCGCGGTGACCCGCACCAGTTTGCCCTGCGCTTGCTGCACTTGGTAATGCAAGCCGCGCAGTACGCCACGTTGCGAACGCGAATGGTTGTCCTGGACGAACTCGCGCTGCAGGCCGGTGGCCTCGGCAAAGCTGCGGGCGTTAAAACTTTCGAAGAAAAAGCCGCGCTGATCGCCGAACACCTTGGGTTCGAGAATGATTACGCCGGGTATTTCGGTGTTAACCGCTTGCATGGTCAGTCCTCGGCCAGCTTGAACAGGTACTGGCCGTAGCCGGTTTTGCCAAAGGCTTTGGCTTGGGCCAGCAGTTGCTGGCGATCGATCCAGCCCTGCTGATAGGCGATTTCTTCCAGGCAGGCAACTTTCAAGCCCTGACGGTGTTCGATGGTCTGCACGTATTGCGAGGCGTCCAGCAGGCTGTCGTGGGTGCCGGTGTCTAGCCAGGCGAAGCCACGGCCGAAACGTTCGACGCGCAAGTCACCGCGCTGCAAGTAGGCGTTGTTGACGTCGGTGATTTCCAGCTCACCACGCGGCGAGGGTTGGACCGCCTTGGCGATTTCGACCACGTCGTTGTCGTAAAAATACAGGCCAGTCACCGCGTAACTGGACTTCGGTATGACGGGCTTTTCCTCAATGGAGATGGCCTTGCCCTGAGTGTCGAACTCGATCACGCCAAAGCGCTGCGGGTCCTTGACCCAGTAGCCGAAAACCGTAGCCCCTGATGGCTCAGCGGCAGCGCGCAGAAGTTTTTCGGTGAAGTGCTGGCCATGGAAAATGTTGTCGCCAAGGATCAGGCACACCGAATCTTTGCCGATAAATTCTTCGCCCAGAATAAAGGCCTGGGCCAGACCGTCGGGTGAGGGTTGTTCGATGTACTCGAAACGCACACCAAACTGGCTGCCATCACCGAGCATCTTGCGGAAATTCGGCAAGTCCTGCGGGGTGGAGATAATCAGAATTTCGCGCACACCCGCGAGCATCAGCACGGATATCGGGTAGTAGATCATCGGTTTGTCGTAGATCGGCAGCAGCTGTTTGGACACCCCTAGGGTGATGGGGTGCAGGCGACTGCCGGAGCCACCGGCGAGAATGATGCCTTTCATTGTGCTGCTCCTTATAGTGCGCCGAGGCGTTCGCGCTGGTAGCTGCCATCCTGCACGCGGCGGCACCAATCGAGGTTGTCCAGATACCAGAGCACCGTCTTACGCAGGCCGCTGGCGAAGGTCTCGGTGGGCTTCCAGCCGAGTTCGCGTTCGATCTTGCTGGCATCGATGGCATAGCGCAGGTCATGACCTGGACGGTCGGTGACGAAACTGATCTGCTCTTTATAGGAGCCGTTCTGGCGTGGGGACAGCTCGTCCAATAACGCGCAAATGCTCTCCACCACATGCAGGTTCTTCTGCTCGTTATGCCCGCCGATATTGTAGGTCTCGCCGACCTTGCCTTCACTCACCACCGTTAATAGCGCGCGGGCATGGTCTTCGACATACAGCCAGTCACGCACCTGCTGGCCGTTGCCGTAAACCGGTAGCGGCTTACCGTCGAGGGCATTGAGGATCATCAGCGGGATCAGTTTTTCCGGGAAGTGGTAAGGGCCGTAGTTGTTCGAGCAGTTGGTGATCAGCACCGGCAGGCTATAGGTGCGCTGCCAGGCGCGGACTAGATGATCCGACGCGGCCTTACTCGCCGAGTAGGGCGAGCTGGGTGCGTAGGCTGTGGCCTCGGTGAACAGATCATTTACACCGTGCAGGTCGCCATACACTTCATCGGTCGAGATATGGTGAAAGCGAAACGCGGCTTTGCGTGCCGGCTCCAGCTGCATCCAATAACTACGCGTGGCTTCGAGCAGCGTATAGGTGCCGACGATATTGGTTTGGATAAACGCTGCTGGGCCGTCGATGGAGCGATCGACATGCGATTCAGCCGCCAGGTGCATGATTGCGTCCGGCTGAAATTCAGCCAGGGCCTGGCTGACGGCTGCACTGTCGGCAATGTCGGCCTGCATGAAGCGATAGCCGGGATGATTGGCAACACTGGCCAACGACTCGAGGTTGCCGGCATAGGTCAGCTTGTCGAGGTTAAGCACCTGATGCTCGGTGTGATTCAGCAGATGACGAATCAGTGCCGAGCCAATAAAGCCGGCGCCGCCGGTGATCAGGATACGCACAGGCTTATACCTTCCGTTGCTCAGGTGGCCGGTTAATATTGCGGGCAGTGTTGCAAGCCGCGTCTAGGTGAGCAAGCTGCAGTATTTTTTCGGCAAAAAAAAGCCCCGCATCGCTGCGGGGCTTTCTTTATATGGTGCCGGCACCAGGAATCGAACCCGGGACCTACTGATTACAAGTCAGTTGCTCTACCAGCTGAGCTATACCGGCCTTTGAGGGTCGCCATTATATCCATTCATTTGGCTGAGTAAAGCCGTCTGAGCGTAGTTCTGTGCAGGCATTGTTATCAGTAGCTAAATCGTTATGCACATAAGCAGGGCGTTTGGCACGGACGTGCGCAGACTTTGTGCGCTGGTTCGCGGTATTGGCTAAGTCTATGTTTTTACAAGCTATATTTTCAGATTAAAAAATGCGCAGCTTGGCAAAATTCAGCTGGGGCGGGCTTTTGCGCGGTTTGCTCAGATTCTGTCAACAGAGTTATCCACAGATGCTGTGGGCAAGTTTTGCTGGCGTTCTGCCAGCAGTAGCAGGTTTCTCGGGCTCTGTTGGCGACTGCAAAAGGTGCCAAGGCGCACGGTGTAGCCGTGTTCCTGCAAGTAGAGGGCGCGGTCGAGCAGTAGCCAGAGCTCCAGTGGGCGGCGGAATAATCCGCGCAGCAGTTCCAGATTGCGCACCTCGGCCAGACGTTGCCAGCCTTGTTGTTCGAGCTGTTGCCAGTTTTGTTTCGCGGGGGTGGGCAGCTGTTTAAGTGCGGCGAGGTCTTGGCAGTAATTGGCAAACGATTTGTCGAGCCAGGCTGGCGGCAGGGATGGCGTTGGCAAGTACTCGTCGATACCACGAAGTTGGCGCTGCAACAGATCGAAGGCCAGGCGCCAGGCCATGGACTGATCGCGCTGCCGGCGAATGCGGGCGCCTGCAGTGACGGTTTCGCTCAGTGGGAGGCCGAGATCGTCGATAGACAGTTGCAGTGATGAGGCCTGGGCGCTTGCCGAAAGTGGCTGATAGCTCGCAGTGCTGATGCGGTTGTAGCAGCAGGGCGCCACGGCCACGTGCTGGCAGCCGACCTGGCTGGCCAGTTGCAGCAGGCGCGTATGCAGTTCGCCGCAGGCATGCAGCGCCACGGGGGTGTGCTGCGCCTGCAGTTGCTTCGCGGCGTCGGCGGCCAGCACATCCTGCTCGATATGCTGCGCGGCGATGCCGAGTTTATGGCTGAGCTGTTGGCCACTGCTGACCAGCTGTGGGTTGTATTCCAGGCCGGTCAGGCTGCCGCCCGTGTGTGCCAGCATGCGGCCGAGGTGGCCTTTGCCGGCGCACCAGTCCAGCCAGTGTTGCGGTGTATGGGTAAAACTCAGGCTGCGGGCGAAGGCATCAATCTGTTGCCATTTGCGCCCCGGTACATCGCTGCTAAAGCGCGCAGGCAATACCGTCGCGGGTGACTGTGGCAGTTCACCAATTTGGCTTAGGTCATGAGCTTGGGCGGCCAGTTGCAGGAAGGGCGCAGGTGCTTGCAGCAGGTGGGGCTGGTTATGTGCGGCTTCGGCATGCTCCAGGCTTTGTGCCCTAAGCCAGGCGGCCAGTTGTGGGTGCTCGGCTTCCCAGGGGAGTGCGGGGTAATGCACAAATGGCCGTGGCCGCCATAGTGTTTGGTGTTCGATAAGAAAGCTATCTACTGCCTGAAAGCGCTGCAACAGGGCAACGTCTTGCAGGATCTGGGCGGGAGTTGTGGTTGGCATGATGGCGGTGCCTGAGGGTGCGAGCCCTCAGGCAATCAGCGGCCCTGGCAGGCGTCGACGCGCAGCCAGCGTTCCAGCAGCTTGAAGCCGTGCACCAGCAGGAAGGCGATCAGCAGGTAGAACATCCCCGCAGCAAAGAAGATCTCCACCGGTAGGTAGGTGCGGGCGATGATGGTGCGGGCCATGCCGGTCAGCTCCAACAGAGTCACGGTGCTGGCCAGGGCGCTGGCCTTGAGCATCAGGATTACTTCGTTGCTGTAGGCAGGCAGGCCGATACGCGCGGCGCGTGGCAGGACGATATAGAACATCGTCTTGGCGCGCGACATACCTAGCGCACGAGCGGCTTCGATCTCGCCCGGCGGCACGGCCTGAATCGCCCCGCGCAAAATCTCAGCGATATAGGCGGCGGTGTGCAGGGTCATGGTCAGCACCGCGCACCAGTAAGGTGAGCGCAGATAGGGCCAGAGCGGGCCTTCGCGCACTGCATCGAACTGCGCCAGGCCGTAGTAGACCAGGAACAGTTGCACCAACAGCGGTGTGCCACGGAAGAAGAAGATGTAGCCATAGGGCAGAGCGCGCACATACCAGTGCCGCGACGCGCGGGCGATGCCCATCGGCAGGGCGAGAATCAACCCGGCGAGAACCGCTATACCCACCAGCTCCAGGGTCAGCAGTGCGCCTTCAGACAGCCGCGGCAGCCACTTGATGATCACGTCCCAGTTAAGGGCAGTTAGGCCGCTCCACAGCGCATAGGCAATAAGCGCAACGGCAACCGACCAGGCCGCGATTTCAGAGATCTTTCTCATGACTCCCTCCTGACAAAGCCACGGCTGGAGCGTTTTTCAAGGAAGTGCATGCCGATCATCGCGAGGACGGTCAGGCCGAGGTAGATAAAGGCCGCCACCATATAAAAGGTGAAAGGCTCCTTGCTGGCGGTCACGGCGATTTGCGAGCGGCGCATGATTTCTTCTAGGCCGATCACCGATACCAGTGCGGTGTCCTTCATCAGAATCATAAACAGGTTGCCCAGACCGGGCAGGGCGATGCGCCACATCTGCGGCAGGATCAGCCGCCAGAATATCCGTGGTTTGGACATGCCCAAGGCTTGGCCGGCTTCGCGGTGACCTTTGGGGATGGCCAGGATCGCGCCACGAAACACTTCGGTGGCGTAAGCGCCGAAACAGATGCCGAGGGCAATGGTGCCGGCGGCGAAGGCGTTCAGCTCAAGGCTTTCGATGCCGAGCAGGTCCGCCAGGTTGCGCATCAGCTGCACGGTGCCGAAATAGATCAACAACACCCAGAGCAGCTCGGGAATCCCGCGCACGATGGTCGAGTAGGTACCGCCAAGCCATTGCAGCGGCTTGTACGGGGAAGTCTTGGCGAGGGCGCCAAGCAAGCCGAGCACCAGACCCAGGCACAGCGCGCTGAGCGCCAGCTTGATGGTCATCAGGGTGCCAGCAGCCAGGGCCGGGCCGAATCCGTAGAGGTCGAAATTCATAGGGGCTCAGAAGCCTGCGCCGCCCTGGCGGGCGACGCAGTGCCGGCAGCTTAGTAGATGCTGAACGGGAAGTACTTGTCGTTGATCTTCTTGTAAGTGCCGTCAGCCACGATCTCGGCCAGTGCGGCGTTCAGCTTGTCGCGCAGGGCATCACCCTTACGAACGGCAATGCCGATCTTGTCGTTGTCGAATACAGGGTCGCCTTTGAACTCGAAGCTCTTGCCAGCGTCGCTCTTCAGCCATTCCCAGTTAACGAAGGTGTCAGCCAGCACGCCATCGAGACGGCCCGAGGACAGGTCGAGGTAGGCGTTTTCCTGGGTGTCGTACAACTTGATGTCAACCACGCCATTGAGGTTGTCTTCCAGCCATGTGCCGGCGATGGTGGCGCGCTGAGCGCCGATCACTTTGCCTTTCAGGCTGGCTTTATCCGTCTTGAAGTCGCCGCCTTTCGGTGCGATGAACTGCAGCTTGTTGGTGTAGTAGGGTTCGGTGAAGTCCACCGCCACTTTGCGCTCTTCGGTGATCGACATGGAGGCGATCAGGAAGTCGAATTTCTTCGCGTTCAGAGCCGGGATGATGCCGTCCCAGTCGGAGGTGACCACTTCGCACTCGACCTTCATTTTGGCACACAGGGCCTGGCCGATTTCCACGTCAAAACCGCCGACCTGGCCACTGGCATCGATCAGGTTGAACGGTGGGTAAGCACCTTCGGTACCGATTTTCAGCTTGTCTGCGGCGACGGCGCTGGTGCCGAAGGCCAGTGTAGCGGCCGCGGCCAGCAGGATCTTCTTATAGTTCTGCATGCGTAGTTGCTCCGTGTTTTCAGTGATTGCTGGACATGAATTGTTTGCAGCGCGCCGAGTTGGGGTTGTCGAACACCTGCGCCGGGGAGCCCTGTTCTTCAACCAGGCCCTGATGCAGAAACACCACTTCGCTGGATACCTGACGGGCAAAGCCCATCTCATGGGTGACCAGTAGCATGGTGCGGCCTTCTTCAGCGAGTGCGCGGATCACATTAAGCACTTCTTGTACCATCTCCGGGTCGAGGGCCGAGGTTGGCTCATCGAACAGGATGACTTTCGGCTGCATGGCCAGGGTGCGAGCAATCGCTGCACGTTGCTGCTGGCCGCCGGAAAGCTGATTCGGGTAAACGTGACGCTTGTCGGCAATGCCGACCTTGGCCAGCAGCGCTTCGGCCATCTCGATGGCTTCGGCCTTGCTCTTGCCGAGCACACGGCGGGGCGCTTCGATGATGTTGTCGAGCACGCTCATGTGTGGCCACAGATTGAAATTCTGGAAGACAAAGCCGATCTCGCTGCGCAGGCGATTGATCTGGCGGTTGTCGGCGGCGACCAAATCACCATTCTTCGCGGCTTTAAGCTTGAGTTCCTCGCCGGCGACGATGATCTGTCCCTTGTGCGGATTTTCCAGCAAGTTTATGCAGCGCAGGAAGGTCGACTTGCCGGAGCCGGAAGAACCGAGGATGGAAATCACATCGCCGTCGCGAGCGGTGAGGGAGATGCCCTTGAGCACCTCAAGGTCGCCGTAGCGTTTATGCAGGTCGCGTATTTCCAGCGCGGGCGTGGCCTCGGCCATGGAGTGTCCTCTTATTCTTCGGGTGCGCTCAGGCGTTGCGTGGCCTTCCTGGCGAGGCGTCAAGCTAGCATAGCGTTTCGCTGACCGCCAAGCCGTTTACCGGCCAGGGCGTGCTTGCTCGGTCACGCTGTCGCTTGGCTGCAGTTGGCTGTCGCGCGTGCACAATTTCAGTGGGGTAATCAGCGCTTGCCCGGTAAATTTCAGGCAAGAAAAAACCCCAAGGAATTTAACTTCACTTGGGGTTTCTCGGTATTCATGGTGCCCAGGGACGGAATCGAACCGCCGACACGGGGATTTTCAATCCCCTGCTCTACCGACTGAGCTACCTGGGCCAACGGGGCGCTATTAGACGGATTTGAAGGGTGGGTGTCAAGCGTGAGTTTGAAAAATATTTAATTATTACGGGCGGTTAGCTGCGAACGGAGGTTTTGCGGGGGTGTGATGGCCAGCAGGAGTGTTTGTTGCTGCTGGCCAATGTGCAGCTGTTACGCGCTGGGCGGTACGTAGCCGTCGGCTTGGGCGTATTCCTCGCCGGAGAGGAATTTGTCCATCTCGACCTGGAGGAATTTGCGGTCTTCGGCGTTCATCATGTTCAGGCGACGTTCGTTGATCAGCAGGGTCTGGTGCTTCTGCCATTCGTCCCAGGCTTGCTTGGATACGTTGTTGAAGATGTCCTCACCTTTGGCACCTGGGTAGGGAGGGCGGTCCAGGCCGGGGAGTTCCTGCTTGTGTTTGCGGCACTGTACGGTGCGGGTCATGGCGTTTCTCCAGTATTTGCTGCGAGTGCATCGGCCGCGCGCTTCAGCAGTTTCTTCACTGGGGCGGCGAGGCCCAGGCGCGGCGGGGTGGCGAGGTTATACCAGAGCCAGTCAACCTCGGCCACGGCAGCAGGCGCGGCGTCGACCTGCACCAGCCAGGGCTCGATGGCCAGCTGAAAGTGGCTGAAGGTGTGGGTCAGGCCGCTCAGCTCGCGTTGTGCGCCGAGCTGCAAACCGTGTTGGCTGGCCAAGCTGTTGATAGCATTCGCATGCTCCAGCTCTGGCAGGCTCCACAAGCCGCCCCAGAGGCCGCTTGAAGGGCGCCGGTAAAGCAGCACCTCGCCGTTGCGGTTGGCGAAGATCGGCATCAGCGTGCGTTTCTGCGGCAGCGCCTTGCGCGGCTTGGGGATTGGGTAGCGGATTTCCAGGCCGAGCAGGTGCGCCTGGCAGCCACTTTTCAGCGGGCATAGCAGGCAGCTGGGTTTGCTGCGGGTACACAGGGTGGCGCCCAGGTCCATCATCGCCTGGGTGTAGTGATTGACCCGGGTGTGCGGGGTATAGCGCTCGGCTACATCCCACAGCTGTTTCGCTACCTTTGGCTCGCCGGGATAGCCTTCCTGCGCCACGTAGCGCGCCAGGACGCGTTTAACGTTACCGTCGAGGATCGGTGCACGCAGGCCCATGCTCAGGCTGGCGATGGCGCCGGCGGTAGAACGGCCGATGCCGGGAAGTTCGGTGAGCTGGTCGACATCGCGAGGGAAGTCGCCAGCATGTTCGCGCATAACGATTTGTGCGGTCTTTTGCAGGTTGCGCGCGCGGGTGTAGTAACCGAGGCCTGTCCACAGGTGCAGCACTTCGTCTTCTGGCGCTGCGGCCAGGTCATTTACCGTCGGCAATGCGGCCATAAATCGGTCGAAATAACCGAGCACGGTGCTGACCTGGGTTTGCTGCAGCATGATCTCCGAGACCCAGACACGGTAAGGCGTTATGCCCTGTTGCCAGGGCAGATCCTTGCGCCCGTGGCTGTCGTACCAGTGCAGTACTGCGTCAGAAAATTGCTCGGGGCTCATCGGTTGAACAGGCCTTTGAGTGCATCTTTCAGCTCGGGGCTGACTTTATCGCCGAGTTTTTCTTCAATCTTCTCATTGAGCTTGTTGCCGGCGAGTTTGGCGGCGACCTTACCCAGACCGTCCTGGTCCAGGCGGCAGGCCTTGCCGCCCATCTCCAGCGGGCCGCGGCAGCGCACCGGCCATTCGATGCCGACATAGCGCTCGTTGACCTGGCAGGCCGGGTCAGGCATTTCGCGTTGATCGCCAGTGATGGTGATGCCGGCGCGGTAGTCGAGGCCGAGGATACGCAGGTCCAAATCGCCATTGCCGCTGACCGCCAGGCCTGGAATAACGGCCTTGAGGTCAGGGTTGTGGGCCACACCGTTGCGCAGAACCAGGCTGCCTTGCAGGGTTTCGAAGGGTGTGTCCTTGCCGCGTGGGTCGCTGCTCAGGGATTTGCGGTTGAGCGTGGCGATGCCGCGGCACAGTTGCTGTTCCAGGTTGGCGTCGACCAGTACGCCGTCGTTGAGTAGGAAGCTGGCCTCGCCCGTCAGTCCGTCGATCCAGGCGCGCTGGCTGTTGCCGCTAGTGGTCAGGTTGGCGTTGAGGTCCAGCAGGCCTTTGACCGGTGACGGTTGGTCGGGCTTTTTCAGGAACGGCTCAACCGGGATGCTGCTGAGGTTTTTCTGCACACTAAGCAGCGGCACGGCCGGGCGCACGTCGATGCTGGCCTTGGCGTCGAAGCTGCCGTTACCGATGTTGCCGCGCACATCCTGCAGCGTCAGCAGGCCGCCTTTGCTCTGTGCCTTGACGCTGAAGTTGTTGATCGCTTGTTGCTGAGCTGTGAGCTGGTCCAGGCCAATATCGAGCTGCATGTCGAGCTTGCGCAGTGTCTCGATCGGCAGTACTTCGCTGCTGCTCCAGGCGTGCTGGGTCGGTGCGTCGGGTAATGATGTGCTGCCACTCTGTCCGGCACTGGCGACGCTGGCTTTGACCTCGGCTTTGCGGGCGGCGCCAGCGTCCTTGGCATCCTTGGAGGGCGCGGGTAAGTAGCGGTCGAGGTTTAGCTGATCGCCCTTGAGTTGCACGCGCAGGGCCTGTTTGGCGAAGTCGGCTACCGCCAGTTGCCCGCTGAAGTGGCTGTCATCCAGGGTCAGCTTGAGGTCTTCGAAGGTCAGGCTGTTGTCGGTGCCGCTGAGGCGGGTGACCAGTTCAAATTGGCTGAGGGTCTTGTCGTCATTCATCGGCGGCAGTTTCTGGCCGATGGTGGCGAGGAACTCGCGCAGGTTGAGTGGCGCAATCGACAGGCCGCCGCTGAGTTTTGGCTGCTTGTCGAGGTCGCGGACTTTCAACTCGCCGAGGGCGCGCAACTGGTTGCCGGAGAGTTTCAGGCCGTTCCATTCGGCAACTTGAGCGGCCAGATCAACCAAAAGCTGGCCCTGTGCCGAGTAGGTCAGGGTCTGGCCGTCGAAAGGCTCGCCGGAGACCTCCCCGGAGAACTTGGCATCTTCCAGCTGATAGCGCTTGAGTGCGCGGTCGAAGCGCAGTTCGCCTTGCAGCTCGCTGCGTGCGCGCAGTACCGGTTTGTTGAGGCCGAAGAAGGCGCTGAGTTTGACCGGGATGCTCGCGCCTTCGCGTATCGCGCCGGTGGTCAGCTGGATGCTCTCGGCGCTGAATTGCTGGCCTTTCTGTGCGTCGTGGTAGTCGATGCGCGCGCTGTTGACGATCAGGCTGTCGATATCCAGTTTCAACGGCTGGCTGCTTTCGCCGGGCTCGGTGGCTGGGCTGTCGGTCTGCGTGCTATCGGTGCTCGGTACTTGGGCGTCGGGTGTTGCAGTCGTGGCACTGGCCGGTTTGCCGACATCTTCCCAGTTGCTGCGCCCTTTCTCGTCGCGCTGCAGGTTGAGGTTGAGGCCATCGATGCGGATATCGCTCATCTGCACTTCTTTGTGCAGCAGTGGCAGCACGCGTACCGACAGGCCGAGCAGGCGCAGGTCGGCGAACGGTTTGTCTGGAGTGCTGACGCTCGCGAGGGTGGCGTCGGTCAGCTCCAGGCCGAGCCAAGGGAACAGGCTCCAGCCGATATCGCCCTTGAGGGTCAGCTCCAGGTTGGCCTTGTCGCGGGCAAGCTGGCGAATTTCATCTTTGTAATCGTTGGGATCGAACAGATGGGTAAGGGCAAAGCCCAGCGCCACGATGATCAGCAAGAGCCCGAGAAAAAACAGGCCGAGAATTTTGCCGAGCGCTTTCATGTGCGAATCCTTGTTTCGGAACGGGATGGTGAAGAGCTGCAATTCGAGCCGGCGAGTATAGCGCCAGCGTTTTTACCTTGACCGCCGACAGTCCCGTTTACGCGGTGATTTTGCAAGCGGCTTTTGCAGGTGTGCAGCGTGGCTGGCTCTGGTCGGGCCCGTCGCGCCTGGGCTTTCGAACCGTCTGCTCTGGCAGTTGGATAGGCAAGTCGGGGGCCGGTTCCCTGCTCGGGGTGAGTTTCCCCACGCGCTCGCGCAGGCTGTGAGGCTTCGGTTGGGCCAATAGTCTGTGCCTCTGATCGCCGCCGGTAGCCGCCCAGGCGGATGCCCGCCTATAATGCCAGCCTTTTTCCGTGGGCAATTTCTGGAGCTGGTGATGGCCGAACGTACGGCATCCGTCGAGCGCAATACCCTGGAGACCCAGATCAAGGTCTCGATCAACCTGGATGGGACTGGTAAGGCCAAGTTCGATATTGGCGTACCGTTCCTTGAGCACATGCTCGATCAGATCGCCCGTCACGGCCTGATCGATCTGGATATCCAGTGCAAGGGCGACCTGCATATCGATGACCACCACACCGTGGAAGACGTCGGCATCACTCTTGGGCAGGCCTTTACCCAGGCCATCGGTGACAAGAAGGGCATGACTCGTTACGGCCATTCCTACGTGCCGCTGGACGAAGCGCTGTCGCGCGTGGTGATCGACTTCTCCGGCCGTCCAGGCCTGCAGATGCACGTGCCATTTACCCGCGCCGTGGTCGGCGGCTTTGATGTGGACCTGTTTCAGGAGTTCTTCCAGGGCTTCGTCAACCATGCGCTGGTTTCGCTGCACATCGACAACCTGCGTGGCACCAATACCCACCACCAGATTGAAACGGTGTTCAAAGCGTTTGGTCGCGCCCTGCGCATGGCCGTGACGCTGGATGAGCGCATGGCTGGGCAGATGCCGTCGACCAAGGGCTGCCTGTAAATGCAGACAGTTGCAGTAATCGACTACGGCATGGGCAACCTGCACTCGGTGGCCAAAGCCTTGGAGCACGTCGGTGCCGGCAAGGTGCTGGTGACCAGTGATGCCCAGGTGATTCGCGAAGCCGACCGCGTGGTATTCCCCGGTGTGGGCGCGATCCGCGATTGCATGGCCGAGATCAAGCGCTTGGGCTTCGACAGTCTGGTGCGGGAAGTCAGCGCGGATCGGCCGTTTCTCGGCATCTGCGTGGGCATGCAGGCGCTGCTGGAGCACAGCGAAGAGAACGATGGCGTTGATTGCATTGGTCTGTTCCCCGGCAAAGTGCGCTTCTTCGGCAAGGACATGGTCGAAGACGGCGAGCCGCTGAAGGTGCCCCACATGGGCTGGAACGAGGTGGCGCAGTCGGTCAAGCACCCGCTGTGGCACAACATTCCGGACCTGGCGCGTTTCTACTTCGTGCACAGCTATTACATCGAGGCTGGCAACCCCAAGCAGGTGGTCGGCCGTGGCCATTACGGCAAGGACTTCGCCGCGGCGCTGGCTGAAGGCTCGCGTTTTGCCGTGCAGTTCCACCCGGAAAAGAGCCATACCCATGGCCTGCAGCTGCTGCAGAACTTCGCCGCCTGGGATGGCCGCTGGTAAATGAGCCGAGGCAAGGCGAAACCTCCGATCATGACCTTGAGTGCCGAGCAGGAGCGTGAAGCTTGCCTGGTGCTCAAGCGGTTCATGGCCGAGCGCTTTGAGCTGGAGCTGGGCAGTTTCGAGGCCGCTGAGGTGCTCGAACTGTTTGCCCGCGAGATTGCGCCGCACTACTACAACCGGGCGGTTTTCGATGTGCAGACTCACCTGAAAGAACGGTTCGAGAGCATCGAAAGCGACCTCTGGGCGCTCGAAAAGAGCTGACCCACCGAATTCACACGACTTGAGCAGGTTCAACCGATGCTGATTATCCCCGCTATCGATCTGAAGGACGGCGCCTGCGTGCGTCTGCGCCAGGGCCGCATGGAAGACTCCACGGTGTTTTCCGATGACCCGGTGAGCATGGCCGCCAAGTGGGTCGAGGGTGGCTGCCGCCGTTTGCACCTGGTCGACCTCAACGGTGCCTTCGAAGGTCAGCCGGTCAACGGCGAAGTGGTCACGGCCATCGCCAAGCGCTACCCGACCCTGCCGATCCAGATTGGCGGTGGCATCCGCACCCTGGAAACCATCGAACACTACGTGCGCGCTGGCGTCAGCTACGTGATCATCGGCACCAAAGCGGTGAAAGACCCGCAGTTCGTCACCGACGCCTGCAAAGCCTTCCCCGGCAAGGTGATTGTCGGCCTGGACGCCAAAGATGGCTTCGTCGCCACCGACGGTTGGGCGGAAGTGTCGACTGTGCAAGCGACTGACCTGGCCAAGCGTTTCGAGGCAGATGGCGTCTCGGCCATCGTTTATACCGACATCGCCAAAGACGGCATGATGCAGGGCTGCAACATCGAAGCCACAGCGGCCCTGGCAGCGGCCAGCCGCATTCCGGTGATCGCCTCCGGCGGTATCCACAACCTGAGTGATATTGAGAAGCTGCTGCTGGCGCGCTCGCCGGGCATCATCGGTGCAATCACCGGGCGTGCCATCTATGAAGGCACCTTGGATGTGGCTGAAGCGCAGACCTTCTGCGACAACTTCAAGGGCTGATTCGTCTGCTCTGGCGGTGCGCGCCGCCTGGGCGGCCCCGCGATACCCTACGGAAATACCGATATGGCACTGGCTAAACGCATCATCCCCTGCCTCGACGTGGACAACGGCCGCGTGGTCAAGGGCGTCCAGTTTGAGAATATCCGCGACGCCGGTGACCCGGTGGAAATTGCCCGGCGTTACGACGAGCAGGGTGCTGACGAGATTACCTTTCTCGACATCACCGCCAGCGTCGACGGCCGCGACACCACGCTGCACACTGTCGAGCGCATGGCCAGCCAGGTGTTTATCCCGCTGACTGTCGGTGGCGGCGTGCGCACTGTGCAGGACATCCGCAACCTGCTGAATGCCGGCGCGGACAAGGTGTCGATCAACACTGCGGCGGTATTCACCCCGGAGTTTGTCGGTGAAGCGGCCTCACGCTTTGGCTCGCAGTGCATTGTCGTGGCCATCGACGCGAAGAAAGTTTCCAAGCCGGGCGAAGCGCCGCGCTGGGAAATTTTCACTCATGGCGGGCGCAAGCCCACCGGCCTGGATGCTGTGCTCTGGGCGAAAAAGATGGAAGACCTCGGCGCCGGTGAAATCCTCCTGACCAGCATGGATCAGGATGGCGTTAAAAGCGGCTACGACCTGGGCGTGACCCGCGCCATCAGTGAAATGGTCGGCATCCCGGTGATCGCCTCCGGTGGCGTCGGCAACCTGCAGCACCTGGCTGACGGCATCATCGAAGGCAAAGCAGCGGCCGTACTAGCGGCGAGCATCTTCCACTTCGGTGAATACACCGTGCCGGAAGCCAAGGCTTACATGGCCGCTCGCGGGATTGTCGTACGCTAAACCTCGCTGGCCGGCAGCCCTGTCAGCGAGTTGGCAGGTCAGTGAGCGTTGCCACCTTGTGCGAAGGGGCAACGAGTTGTGCGCCAGCGTCACCCCGTAAGCCGTTTCCCGTAAGGGCCGTTCAAGCCGCTGCGCATCGCGCTCAATGCCGTACTTTTGCCGTGCGCGTATGACGATTGTTGTGACTGCCCTGAATCAGAGCTGGATTAGACATGCAAGTTGATGCTGTTATTACCTGGGTTGATGGAGGCGACGCTAATTGGCGGGCCAAGCGTGAATATCACTCAGGTGAACCGCAACAAAACTTTCTGCCCTTTGCCAACGGCGAGGGCCGCTATCGAGATAACGACGATTTGTTGTTTTTGCTTCGCTCGATGGAGCAGTTCTGGGGCATAGACGGCAACATCTTTATTGTCACCGATCAGCAAGTACCGGGCTTTATCGCGGAGCACCCTCGGCTGCGCATCGTTGACCATTCGCAGATTCTGGATGCGCGCTATCTTCCGACATTCTCATCCCGGGCGATCGAATCGGCGCTGCACCATATCCCCGACCTAGCGGAACACTTCGTTTCATTCAACGATGATCAAATGCTAACCCGGCATGTTCAGCCCAAAGACTTTTTCAGCGCGGTTGGCGCTATGGTGTTCTTAACCCGAGAGGCTATTCCAACCAGTGATGCCGATCTACAGCTGTCGGGTCATAACGATGCCAGTAACGCGCGGCACTGGATGCAAAAAAACTATGGCGCATCGAGCATCGCGTTCATCCCTGAGCACGCCCCCAAAGGCATTCGTAAGAGCTGGATGATGGAGCTTGAAGCGGCGCATCCTGATATTTTCGACGAAGTCCGTCAGGAAAAATTCAGGCGCAGGACAGGTCAAAGCATCCTGGCTAATTTATACCTTGATTGGTGTGCGACCCATGGGCGAGCAGATATTGACTGGGAGCAGTGCCGCTACCTGTTCACCGATGATGTGGAGAATGACCGGGTGGCGTCGCTGCTTGACTCGCTCGGGCGTCATCTATGCATCTGCATCAACGACACGACTGACGACCGCTCAGACATCGCAAAAATGCGCGATAAGCTGGATCGAATACGCACAGAGCTGTTCCCGCGTCCGAGTTACTTTGAATCATCACGCGGCTCCGCATCTGTTAGCTCATAAGCTCGCGCACCCTCAGATGTAATCGCACCTTTGTGGTCCCTAGTTGCGTAGACACCCCAAACCTCACCATGTGCCGCCGCTAGGCGGAGCTACAAATACGCCCGCGTGGCCCCACTCATTTAAAAACGAAGCAATTTAACGGCTAGCTCGGCGATGTCTACATGTGGCCGCTGGTTTAGGCCTATCAACAGGCAGCCCTGCTGGCCACTGCTGCGGGCGAGTCGACAGCAAAATGTCGACTCGCCCGCTAAAATCAGATTGTCTGCGTTCGGGTTGATACATTCAGCATCCCGCAGCGCCCCTCTTTCTATAAATGGCATTTCCAAACACGGAGTTCTTATGTCCGCTATCCGGCTATTCACCGCAGTGTGGCTGTTGTGTGCCGTCAGTCTGGCTCGTGCGGAGCCTCTGGTTCTGCTTACTGAAAACCTGCCGCCGTTCAGCATGGCGGCTAACGGCGGCAACTTCGCCAAGGATGCTGATGTACAGGGCATCAGCAGCGACACGGTGCGGGCGCTGTGCAGCAAGGCACAGCTTGAGTGCCAGATGATCCTGCGCTTCCCGTGGGATCGTCAGTACAAGCAGGCATTAGAGAACAAAAGGTATGGGGTGTTTTCCACGATTCGTACGCCGGATCGTGAATCGTTATTCAAGTGGGTTGGGCCGATTGCCGTGAGCGACTGGGTGTTGCTGGCCAAGGCCGATAGCAGCATTACGTTGAACAGCCTGGATCAGGCCGGTGCCTACAAGATCGGCGGTTATCGCAATGATGCGATTTCACAGTTTCTGATCGACCGTGGCGTGACGGTACAAACCAGCCTGCAGGACAAGGAAAACCTCAACAAGCTGGAGAAGGGCGTGATCGACCTATGGGCCACCGATGAAGTCGGCGGGCGCTACATGGCTAAGCAGTCGCCACTGGGTGCGCTCAAGGTGGTACATCGCTTTAACAGCGCTGACCTCTACTTGGCGCTGAATAAAGAGACCCCCGATGATGTGGTGCAGAAGTTGCAAAAAGCGTTGGACGATATGCGCGCTCAAGGTGGATTGACCGCTATCAAAGACGGTTATCTTTAACCCGCTGCTGTCGATCCCCGCGGCAAACCTGGGCTGGGCTTAGCCGGACGTGCTGGGTATGCTGCATGCTCAGCCCAACTATCGATGTGAGACATCATGTTTAAACACTTACTAGCCGCCCTTGCCGGCACAGTTATGGTGCTTGCGGGCAGTGCTCGGGCCGAAATTGACCCGAACTACCGCATGGTTCTACTGACCGAGAATTTCCCGCCGTACAACATGGCGATCAACGGCAAGAACTTCGCTCAGGAAGACAATATTGACGGCATTGCCGTGGACATCATCCGTGAGATGTTCAAGCGTGCCGGCATTCAATACAACATGACCCTGCGCTTCCCTTGGGACCGCATCTATAAGCTGGCGCTGGAAAAGCCTGGCTATGGCGTGTTTGTTGCGGCGCGCTTGCCGGAGCGTGAGGCGCTGTTCAAGTGGGTCGGTCCGATTGGCCCGGATGACTGGGTGTTGCTCGGCAAGGCCGATAGCAGCATTACCCTGAACAGTCTGGACGACGCTAAACAGTATAAGGTTGGCGCCTACAAGGGCGACGCGATTGCCGAGCACTTGGTGGAAAAAGGTCTGGAGCCGATTACTGCTCTGCGCGACACGGAAAACGCTAAGAAACTGATGGCCGGTCAGATTGATCTGTGGGCCACCGGCGACCCCGCCGGCCGCTACCTGGCCAAGCAGGAGGGCATCTCCGGGCTGAAAACCATTCTGCGTTTCGATAGTGCAGAGTTGTATCTGGCGCTGAATAAAGAAGTGCCGGATGAAGTTGTGCAGAAGCTGCAAGCCGAACTGGACAAGATGCGCAGCGAAGGTTTTGTCGACGATATTCTGAACAACTACCTGTAATACGTAAAACCAGTGGGCCGGTCACAAACCGGCCCGCGGCCATGGATGGTTGACGCCACGTACCATACGTCGCCGGGCACCCGCCCGAGCAAGGATGCCGCTAGCCATAATCACAATTCATGCGAGCGGAATGACCTATGTTGAAAACCCTGAAAGCCAGCCTGTTGTTCGGGCTTGTCCTGAGTGCCTGTGCTGCCCGTGCAGAGCTTCCAGCCGATTACAAAGTGGTGTTGCTGACCGAGAACTTCCCGCCGTTCAACATGGCGGTGGATGACAAGAACTTTGCCCGTGATGACGGTATCGACGGCATCAGTGCCGAGATTGTCCGTGCGATGTTCAAGCGTGCCGGCATCAACTACACGCTGACCCTGCGCTTCCCTTGGGACCGCTTGTATCGCCTGACCCTGGACAAACCCAACTACGGCTTGTTCTCCACCACGTTCACCGCCGAACGTCAGCCTCTGTTCAAGTGGGTGGGGCCATTGGCTAAAACCGGTTGGGTGCTGCTGGCGGCGCCAGGTAATAACGTCAGTGTCGCTAGCCTCAAAGATGCAGCGCAGTATCAAATTGGTGCCTACAAAAATGACGCGGTTAGCCAGCATCTGGAAAGCCAGGGGCTGAGTCCGGTCAATGCGCTGCGTGATCAGGAGAACATCAAGAAGCTGCTCAGCGGCAAGATCGACTTGTGGGCTACCACTGATCCCGTGGGGCGCTATCTGGCCAAGCAGGAGGGCGTCAGTGGTCTGAATACCGCGCTGCGCTTTAATGAGGCTGAGCTGTACCTGGCGCTTAACAAGGACACCCCGGATGAGGTGGTGCAGCGTCTGCAGAAAGCATTGGATGAACTGCGCGCCGAAGGCTTTATTGACGAGATGACCAATAACTACCTGTAGTCGCAGGCGTTATTAAAAAGCCCGGCCTTGATTACTCAAGGTCGGGCTTTTTTAGCGCTGTGCCTCTACAGGTGAAACCTAGTCGCCGCGGGTGACGCTCAGGCCCTTGAGCAGGTTGAGGGCTTGGCTGAGCTGGTAGTCGTCATCCTGTGGGCGTATCGGCGAGCTGGTCTTGCCTTTGCTTGGCTTATCGGCGCCGCCGTTGCCATTACCCAGGTGACCTTGCAGATCGGCTTCCTTGATGGTTTCGTCGCCCTGTTCGCGGGTCAGCTTGGCGCGCGCCACTTCGATGTCCGGGACGATGCCTTGAGCCTGAATCGAGCGGCCGTTAGGCGTGAAGTACAACGCCGTGGTGAGCTTCAGGGCGCGATCATTGTTCAGAGGCAGCACGGTCTGTACGGAGCCCTTGCCGAAGCTATCAGTGCCCATCAGCACGCCACGCTTGTGATCTTGCAGGGCACCGGCGACGATTTCGGAGGCCGAGGCGCTGCCGCCGTTGATCAGCACGACCAGGGGCACGTCTTCGCTGGCGTCGGCCGGATCGGCATTGAAGCGCAGTTCGGAGTTGGCGATGCGTCCTTCTGTGTAAACAATCAGGCCTTTCTTGAGGAAGTGATCGGTGACTTCCACGGCTGCCTGCAGCACGCCGCCGGGGTTGTTGCGCAGGTCGAGCACCAGGCCGCGCAGCTTCTTGCCGTTTTCCTTGCGCAGTTTGGCCAGGGCTTTGCCGACTTCTTCGCCGCTGTTGACCTGGAACTGGGTGATGCGTATGTAGCCGTAGCCATCGTCAAGCAGCTGGCTCTTCACGCTCCTGACCTTGATCACGGCGCGTGTCAGTTCAACATCGAAGGGCTTGCCGCCTTCACGCACTAAGGTCAGTTCGATGTCACTGCCAGCTTTGCCGCGCATCTTCTCCACGGCTTCCATCAGCGATAGGCCCTTGGTTGGCTGGCCGTCGATCTTCACGATCAGGTCGCCTGGCTGGATGCCGGCCGCAGAGGCTGGGGTGTCATCAATCGGCGAGACCACCTTGAGGAAGCCATCCTCGGTGCCGAGCTCAATGCCCAGGCCGCCGAATTCGCCGCTGGTGCTCTCCTGCAAGTCGCGGAAGGCTTCCGGCTCCAGGTAGGCCGAGTGCGGGTCAAGGTTGCTGAGCATGCCCTTGATCGCGTTTTCCAGCAGGGTTTTGTCCGTAACCGGCTCAACATAGGCGGACTTGATGCGATCCATCACCTCGGCAAAGGTGCGCAGGTCGTCCAGCGGCAGTGGCGCGCTGTCGTTGGCGGTGGCCGGTGCTTCGGCTGGCGCGGCAAAGGCGGCAGTGCTGCCCAGCAGGGTAACGGCCAGCGCGAGGGCGGTGAAGCGGAACAGATGCGGCATGTCGAACTTACTCCTGTCCTGAATCGGTAATCGCAGCACTTATCCTTGTGCGCGGCACCATTGAGCGGGGTCGATCGGGCGGCCCTGCTGGCGAATTGCGAAATACAGTGCTGAGGTTTCCTGGCCACCGCTGTTGCCAACGGTGGCGATGGCTTCGCCGGCTTTGACCACATCTCCGGCGTCTTTGAGCAGGCTCTGGTTATGCCCGTAGAGGCTCAGGTAGCCGTTGCCATGGTCGAGAATGACCAGAAGCCCGGCGCCACGCAACCAGTCGGCAAACACCACGCGCCCGCCATGCACGGCATGCACCTGGCTGCCAGCGGAAGCGCCGATCAGCACACCGTCCCATTTGGTACGGGCATCGCCGCCACGCGGTGTGCCGTAGCGAGCCACCAGACGACCATCAACTGGCCAGGGCAGTTTGCCGCGGGCTTTGGCAAATGGGCCGCCGAAGCTGGCGCCAGAACTTACCAGTGGACCTGTCGGCGCGGAATTAGTGCTGTTGCGCGATTGTTCACGTTCGGCGAGCAGGGCTTGTTGACGCGCGGCTTCAGCTTCACGGGCCTGGCGGGCAAGGGTTTCTTCAATGGTTTTCAGTACGCGGGCCAAGTTGGCTTGTTCCTGCTCGCGCGCCTTGAGCTTATGGTCCCGAGCGGAGAATTCCTTGTTCAGCTTGGCCAGGGCCAGCTGACGCTCCTTCCGTACGCTGGCGAGCTGTTCGCGGCGACCATCCAGGACACTTTTCTGCTCCAGTAACTGGTTCTGCTGGTTGGCGATATCCTGCTCGACGTTAGCCAGCTGGCGCAGGGTTTCATTGAAGGTCGCAAGTTGTTCCATGCGCGCTTCGCTGAGGTAGTCGTAGTAGGTCAGGGTGCGTGAGAACTTTTCTGGGTTCTGCTGGTTGAGGAGCAGCTTGACGTACTCCTGGCGACCGCTCTGGTAAGCGGCGCGGGCCTGGATGCCGATCAGGCGTTGCTGTTCAAGGCGCGCGCCCTCAAGTTTTTTTTTCTCGGTACCGAGGCGCTGGATTTCCTCTTCGCTTTTTTTCAGGTCCTGCTGCAGGCCTTTGACCTGCTTCTCCAGTTGGCCCATCTCGCTTTCGGTTTTCTTCAGGTCTTTCTGCACGCCGGATTTTTCCTGCTGCAGCTTTTCCAGCAGTTGCTTCAGCTCGGCGACATCGGCGCGCGCGGCATCCAGTTGCTTCTGCGCATCGCTCTTCTCGTCGGCGATCGCAGGCGTCAGCAGGAGGGTCAGGAAAATAAGGGCGAGGGCACGAAACATGGGGCGGGCGGCACCTGAATTAAGAACGCGCCTAGTATGCCTAAAAAATGGCCGGGAGCCATGGTTAACGTCACGTTGCGACGGCCCGCAGGCCAGGCATTGCACCTGGCTGCGGGCAGTTGCTTAGTTCAGCTCGACGATGCTGGTGCCGGTCATTTCCGCGGGTACTGGCAAACCCATCAGAGTCAGCAGGGTCGGGGCTACGTCGGCCAGTACACCGCCTGAACGGATTGTCGCCGGGCGTTTGCCAACGTAGATGAAGGGCACGGGCTCGCAGGTGTGTGCGGTGTGCGCCTGGCCGGTGCTTTCATCCGCCATCTGCTCGACGTTGCCATGGTCGGCGGTGATCAGCGCTTCGCCGCCGACTTTATCCAGCGCGGCGACGATGCGGCCGACGCAGCTGTCCAGGCACTCCACGGCGGCCACGGCAGCGGAAAACACGCCGGTGTGGCCGACCATGTCGCCGTTGGCGTAGTTGACGATGATCACGTCATAACGCTGGTTTTCGATGGCATCGACGATCCAGTCTGTGACTTCCGGCGCGCTCATCTGCGGCTGCAGGTCATAGGTAGCGACGTTTGGGGACGGGATCAGGATGCGCTCTTCACCGGCAAAGGGTTCTTCACGGCCGCCGGAGAAGAAGAAGGTGACATGGGCGTATTTTTCGGTTTCGGCGATGCGCAGTTGGGTCTTGCCGTTATTCGCCAGGTATTCGCCGAGCACGTTGGTCAGGGCTTCCGGCTTGTAGGCGCTGGGCGTCGGGATGCTCGCGGCGTATTGGGTGAGCATGACGAAGCCGGCCAGTTGCGGCACGCGCGTGCGCTCGAACTCTTTGAAGCCCGGCTCGACAAAGGCGCGGGTCAGCTCGCGTGCGCGGTCGGCGCGGAAGTTCATAAAGACTACGGCGTCGCCGTCTTCCATCCGCACGGGCTCGCCAATGGTGGTGGCTTTGACGAATTCATCGCTTTCGCCGCGTGCGTAGGCAGCATTCAGGCCTTCCACGGCGGTGGCCGCGTTGAACTGGCCGTTACCGTCAACCAGCAACCCGTAGGCCTGCTCGACACGGTCCCAGCGGTTGTCGCGGTCCATCGCGAAGTAGCGGCCACTGAGGCTGGCGATGCGGCCCTTGCCGAGTTTGGCGAAGGTGGCGTCAAGCAGTTCAATGGACGGCTGTGCGCTTTTCGGTGGGGTGTCACGGCCGTCGAGGAAGGCGTGCAGGTAGATTTTTTCGGCACCGCGCTGAGCGGCGAGTTCGGCCATTGCCACCAGATGATCCTGGTGGCTGTGCACGCCACCATCGGAGAGCAGCCCGAGGATATGCACGGCTTTGCCAGCGCTGACGGCTTTATCGACGGCAGTGGTGATGGTTGGATTGGTGAAGAACTCGCCATCGCGAATGGCTTTGGTCACTCGGGTGAAGTCTTGATACACCACGCGGCCGGCACCGAGGTTCATGTGGCCGACCTCGGAATTGCCCATTTGTCCGTCTGGCAGGCCGACATCCATGCCTGAACCCGAGATCAGGCCGTGGGACTGGGTGGCGCGCAGGTGGTCATAGACCGGCGTGTTGGCGGCCATGATGGCGTTGGATTCGGGGCTGTCACTGTGGCCGAAGCCATCGAGGATGATCAGTACCAGGGGTTTGGGCGTGGCGCTCATAAAGCTGGTTCGCTCTGGGTCGATGGGCGGGAAACAAGGCTGGGCATTTTACGGCCAAGTATGGAAAACGTCACCGCCGGGCGGGGTTTGGCCGACCTGTGCGGCTGTGTATACTGGCCGACATTTTACCGCCCCGGAACCGCACAATGCTTGCCAACTTGATTGAATTTGCCACTACCCACTATGTCCTGAGCGGTTTGTTCGCAACTCTGCTCGCGCTGCTGATCTTTACCGAAGCGCGCAAGGGCGGACAGAGCCTGAGCAGCCGCGAGCTGACCGCGCTGGTTAACAGCGAGCAGGGCGTGGTGTTGGATATCCGCGGGCAGAAGGACTTTTCCGCTGGGCATATCGTCGGTGCACTGAATATTCCGTTCGAGAAATTCGCCGCTCGTATGGTTGAGCTGGACAAACACAAGGCCAAAACCATCATCGTGGTTGATGCCATGGGCCAGCACAGCGGCGGCGTTTGCCGCGACCTGAAAAAGGCCGGCTTCACCGCTGCCAAGCTGTCCGGCGGGATTGCCAGCTGGCGTGGCGACAACCTGCCATTGGTGAAGTGAGATGCAGCCTGTCGTCATCTATTCCAGCGATTGGTGCCCGTACTGCATCCGCGCCAAACAACTGCTGACGCACAAAGGCGTGGCCTTTAACGAGATCAAGGTTGATGGCAAACCGGATGTGCGTGCTGAAATGACCCGCAAGGCGCGCCAGACCTCGGTGCCGCAGATCTGGATCGGCGACACCCACGTGGGTGGTTGCGATGATCTTTACGCCCTGGAGCGCGCGGGCAAGCTCGACGCGCTGCTCAAGGCTTAATTCCCTGTTTACCCGTACCTAACGACAAGAAGGCTTTGCCATGACAGAACAAGCTAGCAACGGCGCCGCTCAGGGCGAACAAACTCCACAGTTCTCCCTGCAGCGTATCTATGTACGTGACCTGTCCTTCGAAGCGCCGAAGAGCCCGGAAATCTTCCGTCAGGAGTGGGCGCCTAGCGTCGCCATGGACCTCAACACCCGTCAGAAGGCGCTGGATGGCGACTTCCACGAAGTGGTGCTGACCCTCTCGGTAACCGTGAAGACTGGCGAAGAAACCGCCTTTATCGCTGAAGTGCAGCAGGCCGGCATCTTCCTGATCAAGGGTCTGGATGCGGCGTCCATGAGCCATACCCTGGGCGCGTTTTGCCCGAACATCCTCTTCCCGTATGCCCGCGAAACTCTGGATAGCCTGGTTGTGCGTGGCTCGTTCCCGGCGCTGATGCTGGCGCCGGTGAATTTCGACGCCCTCTACGCTCAGGAGCTGCAGCGCATGCAGCAAGCCGGCGAAGCGGCCACCGCGCACTAAGGTTTGCGGTTGCAACAAAAAACGCCCTACGGGGCGTTTTTTTATGGCCTGCCATCCTTGGCGGCTACCCTGCGGGCCGTCGCTCCGCAACGTTAAAAATTGCTCCCGGCAATTTTTTATACGCGTTACTGGGCGTCGGCAAATCCCTGCTGACGCCAGGCTTCATAGACGGCCACAGCGACGGTATTGGACAGGTTCAGGCTGCGGCAGCCTTCGCGCATCGGCAGGCGCAGGCGCTGTTCGGGCGGCAGACTGTCGCGAATCTCCTGAGGCAAGCCGCGGCTTTCCGGGCCAAACAGGAAGGCATCGCCAGGCTGATAGCTAACGTCGTGGAACGCCTGCGAGCCCTTGGTGGTAAAGGCAAACACGCGCGGCTGGCCGATGCTCGCCAGGCAGCTGGCCAGGTCGGCGTGGCGCTGCAGGGTGGCGTATTCGTGATAATCCAGCCCGGCGCGGCGCAGGCGTTTGTCATCCAATTCGAAGCCCAGCGGCTCGATCAGGTGCAGGTGGCAGCCGCTGTTGGCACAGAGCCTGATAATGTTGCCGGTATTGGGCGGTATTTCCGGTTGAAAAAGGATGACGTGAAACATGCGCGGCTCCGAGCTTGAAGACGAGCAGCATTCTACAGACCCGCGCCCCCGTCCGTGGGTGCGGGTGATTGCTTCATTGGGTGTGTTTGGATTTTTGATTGGTTTGATGATTGGCCGGATGTTCCAGCCTGACCCATTGTGGCTTGAGCGTGTTGACGTGCTGGAGCAGCGGCTGGAGTTCTGGTTCAACGTTGAGCCGGTGCCGCATGAAGAGCATGTGGGCGGTGTGGTGATCCTGCGCTTGCAGAGTTTTGGGCGCGAGCAGCAAGGCCAGTTAGAAGTACAGGGGCGCTTGGCCAACTGGCGTTTGCAGCGTGAGCGAAGGGATTTGGTCTTGAAGGTGGTGGCGGCCCGTCCTTTGCGCAGTGAATGGCGCGCTGAAGAGATGGACGGGCGCTGGCGGCTGGTGGTCAGCCTGATGGAGCAATAAAAGAGGGGAATCCCCGGCCTGCCTGTACCAAGGTCCCCAAAACTGGGATTGCTTGAGTCTATGCAGGCTGTGTGCCAGTTTTATTACGTTGGCTGCATGGCTAGTAAATAGGGGCTTAGAGCCTGGCGGCCGTTGTTGCCGATGACAGCTAGGGCTGGCGGGGATGAATCATAGCTGTGCATCGGGGTGGTGGATGTGCATTGCTTTGGCGCATTTCCCGCCTCGTTCGTGGCGAAGGCCTTGGCGGGGATGGGCGCTGCAAGGGGTCGAGGCCTATGCTTTGTGTTATACAGTCTTCAACCAATGTATGGCCTTTTGATGTCGCGTGGCTGTGCAGCGCTGTTTAGCAACCGGCGTTGCTATATGGCTGGCGAAGGTGTTGAGGTCAGGCGGTTGGGTGAGGGGTAGTCGAGGCACGGTTCCAGGCGTTGCTGCAGGGGGCATTGATCAGTATCAGGGGCGCGCCTGAACAGCTATTCTAAACTGTGCGGCCGGCAGGATTACCTGGGTCGCTATGGGTGGTGGGGATTACAGTTGGCGTGGTTTGCTAAAAGAAAGATAAAAGTCGCCAATGGTTTGCTGGGCATCGAAACCAGTCCTGAAGGTATTGCACTGGCACGCGTGCTACGTGAGCCCGGCCAGCCGCCGCGACTGCTGGAATGCCAATTCCATGAGGCCACAAGTGTTGAACAGCCTGCCTTGCTCAAACGCCTGGTCAATGAGCTGGGCTTTGCCGGCATGCCGGTCAACCTGCTGTTGCACCCTGCGACTTACCAGATGCTGCTGCTCGACAGTCCTGATGTACCTGCCACTGAATTGCGTGATGCGATGCGCTGGCGAGTCAAGGAACTGATCAGCGAGCCGCTTGAGAACGTCGTCGTCGATGCGTTCAATCTGCCCGAGGATGCCTACCGTGGGCGCTCACGTATGGCTTATTGCGCCGTCCTGAATAAGGCGCGGATGCACGCCTTGGGGGCCATGTGCAACGAGGCGGGTCTGCGCCTGGGCAGCATTGATGTCACCGAAATGGCGTTCCGCAATCTGGGCGTGCTTGCTGGCAGCGAGGGCATGAGCCTGGCGCTGCTGCGTTTACGCTCCAGTGAAGGGCTGATCGCTGTTCAGCATGGCGCCGATTTGTATATGGCGCGGCGCATCGAGCAGGGCCTCGACCAGGCGGACCCGGAGTTCTCGGCGATGACCCTAGAGATTCAGCGCTCGCTCGATTACTACGAAAGTCAGCTCGGTAAGGGGTACATCAACCGGCTGCTGCTGTTGCCCATGAAGCGCAATGGCGCCGCGGCCCTGCAAGCCTTGTCCAACGGCTTGGCGGTTAAGCTGCAGGCACTGGACTTGCGTGAGCTGTTTCCGGGCCAAGCCAGCGCTGAATTATCCGAGCAGGAGCAAGCCTATTGCATGGGCGCCGTAGGTGCGGCGCTGCGGCAGGAGGCTGGCTGATGCAAAACCTCAACCTGTATCAGCTTGAACGTACACAACAGAGTGGACCGCGTCCTGCGCAGATGTTGCTGGGCTTAGGCGTCTTGTTGTTGCTGTGTATGGGCCATGCCAGTTGGCAGGCCTGGCAGCTGCATCACGGCGCACAGCGTCTGGCCGAGAAGCAGCTGCAAGCACAGCAGGAAGAGGCCCAATTGGCATCGGCCCTTGGCAGTTTTATCGAGCCCACGCTGGATGAGCGATTACCCGAGGAGCTAGCTGCGCGCGAGCAGGGCAACCGTGAGTTGCAGCGACTGGTCGCTTACTTGCAGCTGCTTGGCAGCCAACGCAGTGCCGGATTTGTTGCACCGTTGGCGGCGCTGACCGAGCAACATCCCCCAAGTGGTTTGTGGCTGAACGGCATCAGCCTGCGCGAGGGGGGGCGGCATATTCGTCTGCAGGGGCGCAGCCAGGACCAGGAGTTGCTGCCGGCGTACTTGCAGCGTCTGGGGCAGAGTGCCGTATTCAGCGGGCGTGAGTTCGCGCGTTTCGATGTGCAGCGTGGTGACGATCAACTGCTGCATTTTGACCTCTCGTCCCAGCTGAAGGATAAGGAGGCCGGCGATGAATAAGTGGCTACAGCGCTGGCAGGGTATGGCCACGCGTGAGCGCTGGCTGACGTATGGCGTGGCGCTGGGCCTGCTCGGGGTGCTCTATGTTCTGCTGGTTGGCGACCCCTTGAGCATGCGCCTGGCCAAGCAGCAGAGTGACTGGCAAGTGGCCGAAGGTCGTCGTGCTGAGGCCGAGAGTGCTCGGTTGGAATTGCAGCGTCGCACAGAGGCTGATCCCAATCAGCAATACCTCAGCGCCCTGAGTGCTGCAGCGGCGAATCGTGATGGGCTCATCCAGCAGATTGATCAGCACACCGCAGAGCTGATCACCCCGCAGAAAATGCAAACGGTGCTGCAAGAGCTGCTGCGCAAACAACCGCAGCTGCGTGTGCTGGGCATGAGTAGTTTCAGTGAGCCGGTACAGTTGGCTCCTGCCGAGCCGGCTGCGGCGCCGGTAAGCGCTGACAAAGCGCCGCCGACCCCAGCGGTGACACTCTATAAACATGGCTTGGAGCTGCAGCTGGAAGGTGGTTATTTCGACCTGTTGAACTACCTGCAAGCAGTGCACGCCAGCGGTTGGCAACTCAACTGGGACAGCCTGGATTATCAGGTTGGCGAGGCGGGCCCGAGCAAGGCCAGCATCCGTCTGAAACTCTACACATTGAGTCGGCATGCGGGGTGGGTCGGTGTCTAAAGTCCTGTTACTGAGTCTGCTATTGAGCAGTGCGGCACTGGCCGACAATGTGGGTATCGACCCGACCCAGCCACCGCGCGAGCTGTTGCCTGCCGCCGCGGCCAGTGGCGACAGCCCGCTGATATTGCAAGCTATCGTGCGTGGTGCCCAGGGCAGCCGCGCAGTGATTGGTGGACAGAACCTGCGGGTTGGCGAGCGCTATGCCGATGCCCGGGTGCTGGCCATCCATGCGCAGTCCGTATTGATTGAGCGCCAGGGCCAGCAACAGCTGCTGCGCCTGGCTGAACCCGTTATGCAACCGAGCCGATGATGCCCATGATCAGATTTTTGCCCAGTGTCTGTCTGTTGAGCCTGAGCTGTCTGCTTGTGGCCTGCCAGACCTTCAAGGATGGTGACGCGCAACTCTATGAGCAGAGCGGCAAGTTGCTGGATGACAGCCTCAAGCAGGCTCAGGCCGCACCCAAGGTGATGCCGCCGCTAGCCGTGCAGGCCGCATTGATCCCGCCGCTGGGCAGCGGTTTCAGCAGTGGCCCGCGCTTTGATGTGGCGGCCAAGGACATGCCGGCGCGTGAGTTCTTTCTTAGCCTGATGGAGGGTGCTGGGCAGAACCTGGTGGTGCACCCGGACGTGAGCGGCACCATTACCTTCAGCCTGCGTCGTGTCACCCTCGATGAAGTGCTCGCAGCGGTGCGCGACAGTTACGGTTATGACTTCCGCCGTACCAGCTATGGCTACCAGATTCTGCCCAATCAGGTGATTACCCGCAGTTACGACATCAACTACCTCAATCTGCAGCGTATCGGCCAGACCGATACACGTGTCAGTTCCGGGCAGGTGGAAAGCACCAGTAACAACAATGCGGGTAGCGGCGTCAGCAACAGCACCAACACCAGCGGCAACAGCAATACTGTGACCACCCTCAACGCCAGCCAGGTCAGCACTTCCAGCAATGTCGACTTCTGGAATGAAGTGCGCCAGGTGGTGGAAATGATCGTGGCGGGTGACAGCAACAGCAGCGTGATGGTCAATCCGCAGGCCAGTCTGCTGGTGGTGCGGGCGCACAGTGCTGCTCAGGAAAACGTCGCGCGCTTTCTTGAGCAGGCGCAGATCAACCTGCAGCGTCAGGTGATTCTGGAGACCAAAATCCTTGAGGTGCAGCTCTCCGACGGCTTCCAGGCAGGCATCAGCTGGGACCAGATCGGTGGTGATGTCAGCAGTAACCTGGGGGCTGCGGCGCTGAGTGGCCCAACCGGGGTCAATGGTGTATTTGGCATTGCCCTGACCCTGGGGGATTTCACCGGGCTGATCGAGTTGCTGGAGACGCAAGGTGAGGTACGTGTGCTCTCTAGCCCGCGTATCTCCACGTTGAATAACCAGAAAGCGGTGATCAAGGTGGGGACTGACGAATTCTTTGTCACCAATGTCTCCTCCACCGGCTCCACGGCCACGGTGGGCGGCGTTACTGAGCCGACCCAGGACATCACCCTGACACCATTCTTCTCCGGCATCTCCCTCGACGTCACGCCGCAGATCGATCAGAACGACACCGTGACCCTGCATGTGCGCCCGACCGTCAGCCGTGTGCGTGATCAGAACAAGACCATCACCCTGGGCGAAGACAATGTATTCAACCTGCCGCTGGCGTTGTCCACCACGCGCCAGTCGGACTCCATCGTGCGTGCCCGCAGTGGCCAGGTGGTGGTGATTGGCGGCCTGCTGCAGAACAATAACGAAAACACCGACGCCAGCATTCCCTGGGCCAGCACCCTGCCGATCGTCGGCAACCTGTTCAAGCAGCAGCGCAAAGCACTGCAGCAGAGCGAGCTGGTGATTCTCATGCGGCCGCAGGTGGTCAGTGATGAGGTCTGGCTGAATGAGCTGCGCAAGAGTGCGCAAACCTTCAAAGAGCTGAGATAGGCCGATGTATGAAGCCTTCTTTGGTCTGCACGAAAAGCCTTTCGCGCTGACCCCGAACACCGGTTTTCTGGTGCAGCTGGCGCCCTATCAGGCGTGCCTCAACCTGCTGCGCGTGGCACTCGGTGAAGGTGAAGGGTTTATCAAAGTCACAGGGGAAGTGGGCACCGGCAAGACGTTACTCTGCCGCACGTTGCTCAATGAGCTCGACGCTGAGCGCTTTCAGCTGGCCTATTTGCCCAATCCGGACATGAGCCCGACGGGCTTGCGCCAGGCCTTGGCGCGTGAGCTGGGCATTGAAGGTATTGAAGAGCTGGATACCCAGGCGGTGCTTGAGGCCTTGCACCGACGGCTGATTGAGCTGGCCGCCGCAGGCAAAAGCACGGTGCTACTGATTGACGAGGCCCAGGCACTGCCTACCGCGACTCTGGAAGCACTGCGTCTGCTGACCAACCTGGAAACCGAGCGGGCCAAACTGCTGCAGGTGGTACTGTTCGGCCAGCCCGAGCTGGATGCGACCCTGGCGCGTCCGGAGTTTCGTCAGCTGCGCCAGCGCATCACCTTTTCCTATCAACTGCGTGCGTTGGATGTCAAAGACACCAGCCGTTACTTGAACGAACGTCTGGCGGTGGCCGGCTATCGTGGCGAGTCGCTGTTTGAAATGCCCGCGGTACGGTGCTTGGTACAGGGCAGCGGCGGTATTCCACGATTGCTCAATATCCTGGCGCATAAAGCCTTGATGGTGGCCTTCGGTGAGGGGGTGCGGCAGGTGCGTGTCAGCCATGTCAAACGCGCCCAGCGCGATACTGAAGGTGCGCAACCTTTCCTGCATCGGCGCTCCCCCTGGTTGGGGTTGGGCATGTTGGCCGGTGTGTTGTCGATTATGTTGGTAGTGGGCGCGTGGCCCTGGCTGGCGCACTGGCGGGAGTGGCTGCCATGAGCCTGGTGAACGACATGCTGCGTGACCTGGAAACCCGGCGCGCCGCACCCAGTGAACGGCTGCAGTTGGATGGGCTGTACGCGGTGGATGAAACCGCTGTGACCCGCCGCGACCGATATGAGCGTCTGCGCCGCAGCGTTGTCGTGCTGGCGGTGGTGGCCGTGCTCGCTGTGCTACTTGGCCTGTTGGTTGATCGGCTGCTCAGCGCAGCGCCTGATGTGGCCGCCGATACGCTGCCCGTGGCGCCCGCTTCGGCGGTAGCGTCGCCGGTGCAGATACTCGACGTGCTACCGCAACACGATGGCCGTGGCTTGGTGCTGCAGTTGCTGCTGGATCGCAGCGTGGCCTATCAGCGTAACGAAGAAAGTGGCGCTGTCAGCCTGCGCCTGAAAGATACCCAGCTGGCCGGTGAACTGCAGCAGGGGCGGTTGCAGCGCGATGGCCGGAGCATTTCCTGGCGGGTGGAGAACTCGGGCACGGATGTGCAAGTTCTGCTGGTCGGCCTGGGCAATAGCTTGGCAGTGCTTGATCGCCTTGAAGCGGCAGGTGACCGCTGGATGCTCTGGATAGACGTGCCGCTGAATACGCCTGTTGAGGCGATTGATGCCCCTTTGGCACTGGATAACCTGCCCCCGGCCGAAGCCGAAACCGCGCACAGTGAAGCGCCACTGCCGGCGTGGGTCAGTGCGCCATTACCGACGTCTGTTGCTGCCTCGCCACCTCCGCCCTCAGTACAACCCATAGCACCCGTTGCTGCGCCGCAGGTGAAGATTGCCGCCTACCAGCCCGACACCCTCACCTTGGCGCGGCAGGCCTTGCAGGCAGGCGACCACGCTCGCGCGATCAGCCTGCTGGAAACCCTGCAGAACACCCGTGGCCATGATCCACAAGTGCTGCGCTGGTTGGCCCGCGCCTATCTGGCGGCCGACGATCAGCAGCGTCTCCTCGACTGGCTGCCCGCGCAACTGGCGCAACTGCCCGATGACAGTGAGCTACGCCTGATACTGGCACGCGCGCAATTGCAGGCCGGTGATACCCGTCGCGCCGTGGCGACGCTGGAGCAGAACCCGCCGCGCCTTGAACAGGAACCGACTTACTTTGCGTTGCTGGCCGCCAGCTATCAACAGACCGACCAATGGCAAAACAGTGCCGACTTGTACCGGCGTCTGCTCGCCCTGCGGCCCAGCCAATCAACCTGGCAACTCGGGCTGGCGATTGCCCTTGAGCAGCTTGATCAACCGGCCGAAGCTGGCCGCCATTACCGTCTGGCCCTCCTGGGTTCAGACCTGGACGACAGCACTCGACGCTTCGTCAGTGAACGCGCCAAGGCGCTTGGAGGCCTTTGATGAGTCAGGATGATGTTCGCCAGCGCAAGGTGCGCCTTGGTGACCTGCTGATCCAGGCCGGTTTGCTCAGCGATGCGCAGCTGCAACTGGCCCTGCAGGATCAGAAACGCACGGGCTCCAAACTGGGCCGCACAGTAGTGGATATGGGCTTTGTCGATGAGGTGCGCCTGCTTACCGCCTTGTCCGAGCAGATGAAGATCCCGTTTATCGATCTCAAGCACTTCAAGTTCGATCAGGAGTTGGTGCAAAAGCTGCCGGAGGCCATGGCCCGGCGGTTCCGCGCGCTGGTGCTGTCACGCGAAGGTGATGGCCTGCTGGTGGGCATGTCCGACCCGCTCGACCTGTTTGCCCTGGATGAAATGGACCGCATCCTCAAGGTCCGCGTGCGCCCGGCGGTGGTCCGTGAGGCCGAGCTGCTGGCGACGCTGGATACGGTGTACCGGCGCACCAGTGAAATTGCCTCGATTGCCGGTGAGCTGGAAGGTGAACTCAAGGATAGCGACTTCGATCTGTCCAAACTCGGCGCTGACAGCAACACCGAAGCGCCGGTGGTGCGCCTGCTGCAAACCCTGTTTGAAGATGCCGTGCAGATGAAAGCGTCGGATATCCACATCGAACCCGACGAAGGCGTGGTGCGTATTCGCCAGCGCATCGACGGCGTGCTCAATGAGCAGGTGATGAAGGAGGCGCGCGTGGCTTCGGCCCTGGTGATGCGTCTGAAGATCATGTCCGGGCTGGATATTTCCGAAAAGCGCCTGCCTCAAGACGGCCGTTTCAATATCCGCGTTAAAGGCCACAACATCGATGTGCGGGTCTCGACCATGCCCGTGCAGTACGGCGAGTCAGTGGTCATGCGTCTGCTCGATCAAACCGGCGGGGTGTCCACCCTGGAAGCCAGCGGCATGCCGCCCGACATGCTGGTGCGCTTCCGCCGCCTGCTGCAACGCCCGTTTGGCCTGGTGCTGGTGACCGGACCGACGGGTTCGGGTAAGACAACCACGCTGTATGCCGGGCTGTCCGAGCTGAACAGTCCAGAGAAAAAGATCATCACCGTGGAAGACCCGGTGGAATACCGCCTGCCACGTATCAACCAGGTGCAGGTCAACGCCAAGATCGACCTGAGCTTTGCCCGCGTGCTGCGCGCCGCGCTGCGTCAGGACCCGGACATCGTGCTGATCGGTGAGATGCGTGACCAGGAAACTGCTGAAATCGGCCTGCGAGCGGCACTCACCGGTCACTTGGTGCTCTCGACCCTGCACACCAACGACGCCCTGACCTCGGCCATGCGCCTGATCGACATGGGCGCCGAGCCCTTTCTCGTCGCCACCTCGTTGAATGCCGTATTGGCCCAGCGCCTGGTACGCCGGGTGTGCGAGAACTGCATGCAGGATCACACCCCGGATGCCCGTCAGCTGGTTTGGCTGGAAAACCTCTACAAAGCGCCGCTGCTCGGGCGCAGCTTCAAGCGTGGCGCAGGGTGTCACCAGTGCCACAACACCGGTTATGCCGGTCGCGTGGGGGTGTATGAATTGTTGGAAATGGATGACGGCATGATCGCCGCCCTGCGCCGCAATGACCCGCAAGGCTTTGCCGAAGCGGCCCAAACCAGTGCCCACTACCGGCCGCTGGCCGCCTGTGCGCTGGACTACGCCTTGGCTGGGGTCACCAGCGTGGATGAAGTGCTGAAAGTCTGTGCCACCCTGACCGATGAAGGGGTGGCCTGATGGCGAGCATATGGCGCCAGGAGGCAGGGCGGTGAGCCTGTATCGCTTTACCGGTCGTGATGCCCAGGGCGGCAAAATCATCGGCAGCCGCGAGGCCGGTTCTGCTGACAGCCTGGCCAGTGAACTGTTGGCCGAACGCATTACTCCGCTGACCATCGAGGAGCAGGCACAGGCGAGTGACAGCGACGTGTTCGCCCAGCTCAAGGAAAGCCTGCGGCGCAAACATGTCGACCTGGAAGAGCTGATTATCTTCTGCCGGCAGATGTACAGCCTGAGCAAGGCTGGCGTGCCGATCATCCGTGCGATTGGTGGTCTGGCCGAATCCAGTCGCAACCTTTACCTGCGCGAAGTGCTTCAGGCGGTGCGCAGCGATCTGGAAGGCGGGCAGGGCATGGCCGTGGCGCTTAACGCCCATCCCAAGGTGTTTAATACCCTGTTTGTCAGCATGATCAGCGTCGGGGAAAACACCGGTCAGCTTGATCAGGCATTCCGCCAGCTGTCGGTCTATCTGGAGCTGGAGCGCGAAACCCGCAAGCGCATCAAGCAGGCCACGCGCTACCCGCTGTTCGTGCTGTCCGCCATGGCGGTGGCGCTGGTAGTGATCAACCTGTTCGTGATTCCCGCCTTCTCCAAGGTGTTTGCCCAGTTCAAGGCGGACCTGCCCTGGGCTACGCAGATCCTGATCGGCACCTCGCAGTTCTTTCAGGATTTCTGGTGGCTGCTGGCGCTGCTGTTCGGTGGCAGCCTGTTTGGCTTTTTCAAATGGATCGAGACCGATGCCGGTGCCCTGAAGTGGGACCAGATCAAACTGCGCCTGCCGATTGTTGGCGGCATCTTCGAGCGGATCGCCCTGGCGCGCTTCACCCGGACTTTCGCGATGATGTACCGCGCCGGCGTGCCCTTGCTGCAGACCCTGTCGATCAACAGCGCCAGCGTGGGTAACCGCTACATCGGCCAGGCGATTCTAGCCATGCGTGAAGGCATTGAACGTGGTGAAGCCCTGACTCGCACTGCGTCTGCCAGCGGCCTGTTCACCCCCCTGGTCTTGCAGATGATGGCCGTGGGCGAAGAAACCGGCGCGCTGGACGACCTGTTTGTCGAGGTGGCGGATTTTTACGAGCAGGAAGTGGACTACGACCTTAAACAACTGGCCGATGCCATCGAGCCTATTCTGATTGTGGCCATGGGCGTATTGGTGCTTATTCTCGCCCTGGGTGTGTTCCTGCCGATGTGGGAGCTGGCCTCGGCGGCCAAGGGTGGTCGTTGAGCGGTGAATATCAGCTGCAAGGGCGCGTGCGCCTGGCGCGTCGACTCGGCTGGGTGCTGACCGGCCTGATGCTGCTGGCGGTGCTGTTGGCCCTGGCCTGGCAGATCGCCCAGGTCAGTGAGCGGCGTGCGCAGCAGGCCACCCGTGAGCACCTGGCCAGCAGCCTGGCGAGCCTCACGGCTGAGCAGCTGGCGCAGGACCGTCTGCTGACGCGCGGCATGCTGGTTGGTAATCCGTTCCTGTTGCTGCGTTGGCAACAGGACAACTACTGCGGCGAGCTGGCGCGTGGTGACACGCCCGCCAGTGGCTGCTGGTACTGGTGGGCTGAGCCGGGCTGGGTGCTGTACCGCTGGCGTTTTAGTGACGGATGGGCAGAAGACTCGACTGAGTTGCAGGCCTACCGGGTCCAGGCGGTTCCTCAAGCCACGGCGGCAGGTGCACACTGGCAGGGCAGAGGTCTGGCCCTTGAATTTCAGGCAGTACCCCAGGCGCAATTGGCTGCGCAGGGCTTGATTGAGTAGGAGAGTGGCATGAAGCACAACCGGGGGTTCACCCTGATCGAGCTGGTGGTGGTCATTGTTATCCTCGGCGTTCTTGCCGCCGTGGCGTTGCCACGCTTTATCAATGTCACCAAAGATGCCCACGAAGCCGCCGTGCGCGGTGCCGGCGGGGCGCTGGCCTCGGCCGTGCTGCTGGTGCGTGCGCAGTGGGAAGTCAATCGTGGCAATGGCGATGACACTACGCCCAACACTGATGTGGTCGGCTTTGGCGATGGCACGGTGGATGTGAATGCCCAGGGCTGGCCCGTCGGCACCGCCGACGTCCTCAACTGCGTGCAGGTGTGGAATGCCATCCTGCAAGGCTCGGCGCCACGCGTTGGCACCGCCTCGACCCCGGCCAACCCGGTGGATTACATCGCCTCAGCCGCCGGCGCGGTATGCACCTACACCTACCAGCTGGATGACCTCAACGACAGCATCGTCTATGACTCCAGCAACGGCACCGTGACCACCAACTTTGATCGCACCACCCCTTAATTCCCCTTTACTGCAATGAGGAAGTACCGATGAAGAAGCAACAAAGCGGTTTTACCCTGATCGAGCTGATTATGGTGATTGTGATTCTGGGCATTCTGGCGGCGTTTGCGCTGCCGCGGTTTGCGGATTTTAGTGGGCAGGCGCGTGAGTCGACTGTTGACGGCATCGCGGGTGGGCTGCGTTCAGCTATGGCGATTACGCATGCTGCCCAGCTTGCGGCTGGCGACGGTGGTGCTGACCCTGTGACGCTGGAAGGTGTTGAAATCACTATGATTGGCGGCTACCCAACGGCGAATAATGCAGGGATTGTTGCTGCTGCTCAGGTTGATGGTATTGACAAGACACCAGGGGGCGCTGGTGCTGGTGCGACTATTACTTTTACCCCTAATGGTGGTAATGCATTGAATTGCCGTGTGATCTATACCGCTGCCACTCCTGCAGTCGCAGGGCCACCTGCTGTCGCAGCTATACCCGCATCGGTCGATGCCAACAACGACGGCTGTTAATTGAGTCGTGTTTAGCTGCCGTCGCGGCTTTACCCTGGTCGAGTTGCTGATGGTCATTGTGCTGATCGGCATTCTCGCAGCCGTGGTAGGGCCGCGTTTCTTTGATCGGCAGGTGTTCGATGAACGCCTGTTTTTTGAAGAAAGTCTGGCGGCAGTGCGCTACGGACAGAAGCTGGCAGTGGCCAGCGGCTGCCCGATTCGTACCCAGATCAATAACGCGGGCTATGCGCTGACCTATGCACAGACCTGTGGCCCGTTGGCCGGCGGTAGCGCGGTCGCCAACCCATCTGGTGGTGACTATGCCGCCAGCAAGCCAGAGAACGTGAGCATGACGACTGCTCTGGATATCACTTTCAATTCCCTGGGTGGCGCTGCCGGCGCGGCGAATAGCGCCAATCTGGGCAACGGTGCCTTTGTTCTGAACGTCAACCCGGTTACCGGCTTTATCGGGACCACACCGTGAGTGGGCGAGAGTCTGTGCGGGGTGGCCGCTGGTCTCGGCAGCGTGGGATGACGCTGGTTGAGCTGGTGATCACCATTGTGGTGATCGGTATTGCTGTCGCGGCGATGTTTTCAGCCATGGCCAGTATTACCGGACGCTCGGCCGATCCGATGCTACGTCAGCAGAGTCTGGCCTTGGCCGAGGCCTATCTGGAAGCCATCAGTGCTCGTGCTTATGCCGACTTACCGGCTGCTGCGCAGGCCGCGCAAGCGGCACAGGACATCAATGGCAATGCGATTTTGCCGGGTTATCAGGTGGCTGTCGGCGTCGATACCACGGTGACGTTGGATGGAACACCGGCAACCCGCATACGCGTTACGGTCAGTGATCCGAGCGGGCAAACCCTAAGCCTCGACGGCTTCAGGACCAACTACTGATGCGCCGGCCCGTCTGCACTCGTGCGCCTGTGCCGGTGGCTTATACCGGCCATGGCTTTACCCTGGTCGAGCTGGTGATGGTGATCGCCCTCTCGGGTTTGGTGGCGGTGATGATTAGCACGGTGATGTCGCGGCCGATGCAGGGTTTTGTCGACCAGAGCCGCCGCGCCGAACTGGTCGATCTGGCCGCCACGGCGGTCAATCGCATGGCCCGCGACGTGCGCCTGGCAGTGCCCAACTCGGTGCGTATCAATGGCGGGGCGCTGGAGTTGTTGCGGGCTCCGTCGGGTGGGCGTTATCGCGCCAATCTGGCGGGCGGTGTGCTCCAGGATCCGCCTATGTGCGTTGCTTCGCCGTGCGCCATTCCCTTTGCCGGGCCGCTGCAACTTAATGAACTGGCCTTGCCGGCCAATCTGTGGGTGGTGATCTACAACGTTGGCAGCGCCGGGGCTGGCAATAACGTCTGGACGCCGGCGGCAGGCGCTCCCTCGGTGATCAGCCCACGAGTCAGCATCAGTGTGCAGGGCACTGAGCTGTACCTGACGGATGCGGCCATCAGCGGCTTTCGCTTTCGTTATGCCTCACCGCAGCATCGTTTCTTCCTCGCCGATCAGGTGGTGGGCTATCGCTGCAGCAATGGTCGGTTATGGCGTGGCGAGTTCGACTCGCTGGCCGCCAGCTATGACTACAGCACTGCTGCTCCCGTGGTCGATAAGGTGGATTGCGCCAACAGCAGTTTCACCTACACGCCAGGCACCAATATTCGCAGTGGTCTGGTGACGATTCGGCTGACGCTGAGTGCCAACGGCGAATCCATCAGCCTTTTGCAGCAGGTTCATGTCGACAATGCGCCCTGAACGAAATGAGGCCGGTTTTGGCCTGGTAGCGGCAATGTTTCTGATCATCATCGTTGCGTTGGTGATCGCCGCGATGGCGCGCCTGGCGGTGACCCAGAATGCCACCACCAGCCTGGCCATCCAGCAGGCGCGGGCCTACCAGGCCGCACGCGCGGGAATTGAGTACGGCATTGTCCGGGTGCTGGCTGCCCAGGGCTGCGCGAGTTTCGCACTCGATGGTTTTCAGGTTGCGGTGACCTGCACACCATCGGCTGCGGTGGATATTCCCGAAGAAGACCGCCTGGCTGTGCAGTTCTTCAGCATTACGGCCCGGGCTGAACATGGCCAGCCGGGTAACCCGGACTATGCCTATCGGGAGATAACCTCGGTGGTGGAGCGACCATGAACATGTACCTGCGTTGCTTAGTTGTCGGGCTGCTGCTGTTGAGTGGCAATGCGCTGGCAGTCAGTTACACCCTGCCAAGCGCGACATTTGCGCCTTGCCAGGGGACCTGGACGGCTGGCAGTAACACCTGTAGTGGCCAGGTCAGCTTTGCCAGCGGCGATACCCTGACTAGCAGCAGTGCGCTGATTATGCGTATCGTCAGATGGCAGCCGTCGTGGAACGTTGAGCCGTGAAGGTGCAGGTGTCGGTTGTTGGTGAGTCGTGCGCCAACAAGGTGAGCACACTATTTGGGTTGGAGAATGGGGTATGAAGATGGGCCTTGAGGACGGGCTTCGCGGCTTTAGAGGGATGGCGTATGCGCTGTCTCACGTTGCACTGCTGCTCGTACTTTTTGCTCTTCTTCCTTTTCAGGCAATGGCCGCGACTTATGCATTTCAGTCCACAAACTATGCGTGGGAGTCTGCTAATACCAATATTGTCTGGGACCAAACGCAGACTGGTTTTCCTCGTGATGATGACAAACAAGTTATCAATATTGGTTTTACCTTCCGCTTTGCTGGCGTTAATTACACTCAGGTTCGTGTACATGCCAATGGGGCTTTGCAGTTTGGTGCCGATACTCAGTTCCATCGGCAATTTAATAATACAGATCTGCCAGTAACTACTACGCCCCCCGCCTGCTCAGGCTGTTCAGCAGGTTCGCAGGCCGATCGCCTTATGTTGTTGTATTGGGATGATATCAACCCGCGGTTGGGTGGCACCGTGCGATATCAGACAAAAGGCACTGCACCTAATCGCAGGTTGGTGGTGTCTTGGGAAAGCGTTCCACACTTCAACTTTGGTGGGGCCTATAGCTTTCAAGCCATTCTTTATGAATCAGGTGAGTTTGTTTTTCAATACGGTACAGGTAATGCCAGTGGTGTGAGTGCCACTATTGGTGTTGAAGTCGATAACTCCGACTTCACGCTTTACTCCCTTAATAGTGAATATAGCTATTCCGGCACAGCTATTCGCTGGTTTATCCCTTCGGGGGAACCAGCTCGTTTGGCTGAATACCGTTTTGAGGAAGGTGTGCTCAATGGCACAGTCAACGAAGTTATTGATTGGTCCGGTAATGCGTTCCATGGGCAGGCCGTTGGAAGTGCTTCTTCTGAGGCCGATGGCTACATATGCCGGGGGGTTCGCATTGCGGCAAATACCAATGGCGCCAGCAATGCGGTAAATACCAATCTTGATATCGATGCAGCCATTGGTAACAGCGGTTCAATTACCTTCTGGTATCGAGGTAATAATGCTTGGAGTGTTCGTGATCATCAGCTGTTGGATGCAACTACTCAAAACAATCGTTGGTTTTTTCTGACTAAGCGCGCTAATCGTACGTTGCGTTTTGTGATGAGTGATAGTGCGGGAGGTCTTGCAACTGTAGACACACTCCCCCAAACGGTGAATGCCAATGCTTGGAAACATATTGCTGTTACTTGGCGATTTGCACCAGGTACAAACCAGACCGTTCTTCGGATTTACGTGGATGGCGTGCTCGCGAGGGTCGCGCAGACAACTACTAATGGCATTCTGCCCAGTAATTTAGGTACGTTATTTGTTGGTGATAATCGCAGTTCCGTGATCGGTCAAAATGGAACGCTAAACTCGGCCGATGGTACTTTCGATAGTGTGCGGGTTTACAATTTTGAAATTAGTAATGCTGCTGTTTTGGCTGACGTGGTTGCGACACATCCCTGTGTGGTGATTGATCATATTCGAATTAACCATGATGGCGCAGGGTTAACCTGTAACCCAGAGACCCTAACGCTGCAGGCCTGCGTCGACAGCCTTTGCACTTCGTTATATACCGGAGGCGTTAGTGCGACTCTCCGTTTAGACGAACAGGCTGTTGGATTCGCCAGTTTCTCAGGTGGTACAGGTACTGTGCAGTTCAATAAGAGAACTGCAGGCACGTTTTTGCTGGATGTTGTAGGTGTAACGCCGGTTGCGAGCAACATTTCCCGATGCCAGTTGGGGGGGGCTTCGAACAGTTGTTCAATTACCTTTGCAGACAGCGGTTTTTTGTTGGATGTCCCCAATTTGCTAGCAGCGCGGCAAGCTGACGCAACCATTCGAGCTGTGCGCAAAGACAATGCCAGTCAGGCCTGTGTTCCAGGCTTTGCAAGTGGTGAGCGCAATGTCCAATTTAGCTCTACGTACACCGACCCCGACAGTGGAACCAAGCCAGTTGTTGTCAATGGAGTGAGTTTGGCGGGAGGTACCGCTGCGCTCAACTTGAGTTTTGATGCGAACGCCAGCGCACCACTTACTGTGCGTTACGACGATGCTGGGCTGGTGACGCTCAGTGCTCGCTATATTGGCAATGACGACTCTGACGATGACGGATTGCTGATGACGGGTGTTGATCAGTTTGTAAGTAAGCCCTATGGATTGTTGCTGGAGACTGATGCTGCGGGCAGTTGTGCTGCAAACATATCGTGTCCTGTGTTCCCAGGTGGTGTACGTGCTGGCGATTCGTTCAGCATGCGCATCAAGGCAGTAGCCTGGCAAAGTGATACTGAGCCACTTACGGCAGCAGACCTGAGTAACAATCTCGTTACACCTAACTATCGTCAGAACAACATTGCCTTGAATAGCCAAGTTCAAGCGCCTGCTGGTGGTAGCAACGGTGTGCTTGGGATCAGTAGTTATGCCCATCTCGTGGGCAATGAAACCACCGTGGAAAGCCAATCTATTTCTGAAGTTGGTGTGTTTAGGCTGACAGCCACGCCACCGGCTAACGGTTATTTTGGTGAGACGGTCAGTGGCGGCAGCAGTGACCTGGTTGGGCGTTTTATTCCGGCGTATCTTGGCGCGGCCGGCAGCGCCAGCCTGACGCCGAGTTGTGGCAGTACCTTCAGTTATCAAGGGCAGCCCATGGGTTTTGCTTCAGGTAATGAGCCGACCTTGATGGTTACTGGTTACAACAGAAGCGGCAACGTCACGAGTAACTATGATCGTGGTGACTTTTGGCGTCTGGCAGTACCGAATGCCGGTACGTTTATTTCGACTACCGGAGTAGTTGGACTTGATGCGCGCCTTGCCAGCCAAGGGACGGCCAACCTCACACAAGAGGGTGCGGGGGATGGGGATGGTAAACAGAGTTTTCGCTGGAGCAATCAACAGCTGCTCTATAACCCGGCGGAGTTGCCGAGCAGCGATGACTATCCGTTTACGGCCAGTGTGCAGCAGCGTTTTGTTGCGGCAGCCTTAACTGACAGTGACGGGGTTTGTATCGGTGCTGGGGGCGGCTGCCAAGACTTTAGCTATGACTTTACCAATAGCCCCGGCAGCGAAGTGCGTCTCGGCCGCTTGCGCCTGGGCAACGCGCATGGCTCGGAACTGCAGGGGCTGAGTCTGCCGGTGGTGCTGGAGAGTTGGCAGGCTGGCGTAACCGGCAGCTTTCAGCCTGAAGGGTTGGACACCTGCACTACGGCTGTCAGCCTAGGGGCGGCGCAGCTGGATCAATTCAGTGGCAATCTGGCCGCGGGGGAAACCACAGCCAGCCTGGCCTGGCCGCTGAATCCAACTCAACGTCAGGTGCTAATGAGTGCGCCAGGTAGCGGCAACGATGGTTCGGTGCAGGTCAGTTATCCGTCCGCGCCCAGCTGGTTGCAGTACCCCTGGGACGGGGCAACCCGTTCTGCTGCGCGTGGCCTGGCCAGTTTTGGGATCTACAAGGGCTCAGCCCCGGTGATCTACCGCCGCGAGTTGTATCGCTGAAACAACAAGGCCGCCTGTGCGGCGGCCTTGTTTGGATCGGTTTAGCCGCGAGGGATCAGTCGTCGCTGTCCTCGTCATCCGCGCTTTCAACGTTCATGCCCAGTTCCTTGATCTTGCGCGTCAGGGTGTTGCGGCCCCAGCCCAGTAGCACGGCGGCGTCGCGGCGGCGGCCGGCGGTGTGTTTGAGCGCTGTTTCGATCATGATCCGCTCGAACGCTGGCACGGCAGTATCCAGCAGGCTGGACTGACCACGGCCCAGGGCCTGATCGGCCCACTGGCGCAGCGCCTGTTCCCAGTTGCTGACCGGCGCACTTTCCTGCGGCTGGCTGAGCAGCTCCGGTGGCAGGTCGTCGACATGCACTTCACGACCCGAAGCCATCACGGTGATCCAGCGGCAGGTGTTCTCCAGCTGGCGCACGTTGCCCGGCCACGGCAGCTGCTGCAGATAGTCTTCGGTTTCGCTTTTCAGCAGCTTGGGTTCGACTGCCAGCTCCAGCGCGGCGCGGCTCAGGAAGTGCCGGGCCAACGTAGGGATGTCTTCGCGGCGATCCGACAGCCGTGGAATATGGATGCGAATCACATTAAGGCGGTGGAACAGGTCTTCGCGGAACTTGCCGGCCTGCACCAGGCTTTCCAGATTCTGGTGGGTGGCGGCGATGATGCGCACGTCCACTTTTACCGGGGTGTGGCCACCAACCCGGTAAAACTCGCCGTCGGCCAGCACGCGCAGCAGACGGGTCTGGGTGTCGGCCGGCATGTCGCCAATTTCATCGAGAAACAGTGTGCCACCGTCAGCCTGTTCGAAACGCCCACGGCGCTGATTGGCCGCGCCGGTAAAGGCGCCTTTCTCATGGCCGAACAGCTCGGACTCCATCAGGTCTTTCGGAATCGCTGCCATGTTCAACGCTATAAATGGCGAGGCCGCGCGCGGGCTGTGGCGATGCAGGGCGTGGGCGACCAGCTCCTTGCCGGTGCCGGATTCGCCGTTGATCAGCACGGTGATATTGGAATGCGAAAGACGGCCGATGGCGCGGAACACCTCCTGCATGGCCGGCGCTTCACCGATGATCTCCGGCGTACGTGGCTGCTCGACCGGCACGGCCAGGCTCTGCTGCTCCTGCGCATGCATATTGGCGCGCTTGACCAGCGACACGGCCTCATCGACGTCAAACGGCTTGGGCAGGTATTCGAACGCGCCGCCCTGGTAGGACGCCACCGCGCTGTCCAGGTCGGAATGCGCGGTCATGATGATTACCGGCAGGCGCGGGTACAGCTCGCGGATGCGCGCCAGCAGATCAAGGCCGCTGGCCCCTGGCATACGAATATCGGAAATGATCACATCGGGTTGCTGACGGCTCAGGCGGCTGAGCACGCCATCGGCGCTGTCGAAGCTCTGGGTGGTCATGCCTTCCTGTTGCAGGGCCTTTTCCAGGACCCAGCGGATGGAGCGGTCGTCATCGACAATCCAGACGGTTTCACTG
>Ga0155449_1129_pt1 | contig 50932 bp, 37 predicted proteins | sample RifCSPhighO2_02_FD_111897 | JGI IMG/M metagenome (GOLD analysis project Ga0155449, IMG submission 111897) | Pseudomonadales bacterium RIFCSPHIGHO2_02_FULL_60_43 | reverse complement strand
GCGTGGCAGAGCGGTTGAATGCAACGGTCTTGAAAACCGTCGAAGGGGAAACTCTTCCGTGAGTTCGAATCTCACCGCTTCCGCCATATTTTCTCTGGCCGTCATTTAGCGCTCACTTATTGGCGCTTGCCTTTTGACGGTTATGCGCCAAGCTGGTTGCCTACAGGCACCAGACTTTCAACCCAGCAACTGCTCAACGCAGTTGATGTCGACCGGGGTGACGCTTGATCAGAGTTCTCGTTGTTGATGACCACGACCTGGTACGCACCGGCATTACTCGTATGCTGGCCGATATCGACGGTTTACAGGTGGTCGGCCAAGCCGAATCAGGCGAAGAGTCCCTGAAAAAAGCCCGCGAGCTGAAACCTGACGTTGTTCTGATGGACATCAAAATGCCAGGTATCGGCGGTCTTGAAGCCACCCGCAAGCTGATTCGCAGCCATCCTGATCTTAAAGTTGTTGCCGTAACCGTATGTGAGGAAGACCCTTTCCCCACGCGCCTCCTGCAAGCTGGTGCCGCTGGCTATCTCACTAAAGGCGCTGCGCTGGAAGAAATGGTTCAGGCGATTCGCATGGTATTCAGCGGGCAACGCTATATCAGTCCGCAGATTGCCCAGCAGCTGGCACTCAAGTCATTTCAGCCACAGAGCAGTAACTCACCGTTCGACTTACTGTCCGAGCGCGAAATTCAAATCGCCCTGATGATTGCAGGCTGCCTAAAGGTTCAGGCCATTTCCGATAAGCTTTGCCTGTCGCCGAAAACCGTGAATACCTACCGCTATCGCATCTTTGAAAAGCTCTCGATTACCAGTGATGTCGAACTGGCCCTGCTGGCCGTACGCCACGGCATGATTGATGCCAACACCTGATAACAGTCCTGCCGCTTTCGACTCCAGCGCATTCCTCTCCACCTGCAGCGGTCGTCCTGGCGTGTACCGCATGTTCGATGTGGACGCTAAACTGCTGTATGTCGGCAAAGCCAAAAACCTGAAAAAGCGCCTGGCTAGCTACTTCCGCCAGAGCGGCTTAGCGCCAAAGACCGCCGCGTTGGTCGGCCGAATCGCCCAGATCGAAACCACCATCACCGCCAACGAAACCGAAGCCCTGCTGCTTGAGCAGACGCTGATCAAAGAATGGCGGCCGCCGTACAACATTCTGCTGCGCGACGATAAATCCTATCCCTATGTGCTGCTTTCCGACGGCGACTTCCCGCGTCTGAGCATTCACCGCGGGGCGAAAAAGCAGAAAGGCAGGTACTTCGGCCCGTATCCCAGCGCAGGGGCCATTCGCGAAAGCCTTAACCTGCTGCAAAAAACTTTTCTGGTGCGCCAGTGCGAGGACAGTTTCTACAAAAATCGCACAAGGCCCTGTCTGCAGTACCAGATTAAACGCTGCAAAGGCCCCTGTGTCGGCCTGGTAGAGCCCGCTGAATATGCTGATGACGTCCGCCATTCGGTGATGTTTCTTGAGGGGCGCAGCAATGCCCTGACCGATGAGCTGTCCAGCGGCATGCAGGCCGCCGCCATGGCTCTCGACTTTGAGCGGGCTGCCGGATTACGCGACCAGATATCGCTGCTGCGCCGGGTTCAAGACCAGCAGAGCATGGAAGGTGGAACCGGTGATGTGGACGTGGTCGCGGCCATGGTCAATCCCGGTGGCGCATGCGTGCATTTGATCAGTGTGCGTGGTGGCCGAGTGCTCGGCAGTAAAAACTTTTTCCCGCAGGTGGCGATTGAGGAGGAGGGCAGTGACGTACTGCTTGCCTTCCTCGCGCAGTATTACTTGAGCAGTCAGGAACGCGATCTGCCGAGCGAGCTTATCGTCAATGCGCAGCACGAAGACTTCCCCACATTGATCGCCGCCATCGATGAGCTACGCGGCCGCGAGCTGAGCATCAGCTACCGCGTTCGCGGTACTCGCGCGCGCTGGCAGCAGCTGGCGGTGACCAATGCGGAGCAGGCCCTTGCAGCACGCCTAGCCAATCGACAGCACGTTGCCGCGCGCTTTGACGCCCTGGCCGAAGCGCTGGATATGGATGAAGTGCCGCAACGCCTGGAGTGCTTTGACATCAGTCATTCCAGCGGCGAGGCGACCGTGGCCTCTTGTGTGGTATTCGGCCCCGAGGGGCCGCTGAAATCCGATTACCGCCGCTACAACATTGAGGGCGTGACGCCGGGTGACGATTATGCCGCCATGCATCAAGCGCTCACTCGGCGCTTCAGCAAGATCAAGGATGGCGAAGGCAAGCTGCCGGACATCCTCTTGGTCGATGGTGGCAAAGGGCAGCTGGCCATGGCCCGTGAAGTGCTCGAAGAGCTGTCGGTGCCAGACCTGATTCTGCTCGGCGTCGCCAAAGGCACCACGCGCAAACCGGGTTTGGAAACCCTCTACCTGAATGACGCCGCACATGAGTTCACCTTGCCGGGGAATTCACCAGCGCTGCATCTGATACAGCAGATCCGCGATGAATCACACCGTTTTGCTATCACCGGACATCGTGCCCGTCGCGGTAAAACCCGTCGCACCTCAACACTTGAGGACGTCGCGGGCGTAGGGCCTAAGCGCCGGCGTGAGCTGCTTAATCATTTTGGTGGGCTGCAAGAGTTATCACGTGCCAGCATCGAAGAAATTGCCAAAGCACCTGGAATCAGCAAAAAACTCGCTGAGTTGATTTATGCGGCCCTGCACAGTGAGTAGAATGCCGATTCTCTTTACCGCCAAGTTGTGTCGATGAATATCCCCAACCTGCTTACTGTGCTCCGCGTATTACTGATACCGGTGTTTATTCTGCTGTTTTACCTTCCCTTCAGTTGGAGCTATTGGGCGGCGAGTGCAGTGTTTTCAGTCGCGGCTGCAACCGATTGGCTGGACGGTTATTTGGCCCGTCGCTGGGAGCAGAGCACACCTTTTGGTGCATTTCTTGATCCCGTTGCTGACAAACTCATGGTGGCGGTGGCCCTGGTATTACTGGTGGCCGAACACGCCAACCTCTGGTTGACCCTGTCAGCATCAATCATCATCGGCCGTGAAATTGTTGTTTCTGCACTGCGTGAGTGGATGGCTGAATTGGGCGCCAGGGCGCATGTCGCGGTTTCAAAACTGGCCAAATGGAAAACAGCCGCTCAGATGGTCGCTTTGGTGATTTTGCTGGCCAATCCGCCAACATTTACTGCCTGGGTTGTACTGGGTTACGTCCTGTTGATCATTGCTGCCGTACTCACCCTGTGGTCGATGGCGCAGTACCTGTTGGCTGCATGGCCACACCTGCGAATCACCTCGGAAAAGAAATAAGCTTTTTTGAATCAAGGGGTTGACTGGCCGTCCTGAAGCTATAGAATGGCGGCCGTCAGCACGACAAGCGGGAATAGCTCAGTTGGTAGAGCACGACCTTGCCAAGGTCGGGGTCGCGAGTTCGAGTCTCGTTTCCCGCTCCATTTTCAACGGGCCGTTTTACACGGTCCGTTTAGTTTCAAGGCTGAGTAGCAGAGTGGTTATGCACCGGATTGCAAATCCGTGAACGCCGGTTCGATTCCGACCTCAGCCTCCAATTAGAAAAGCCTCGTAGATCACTGATTTACGAGGCTTTTTCATTTTAGTTTGAAACCTTGCGAGGCATCGAAGGGCTGTATATAGTCCAAGCCTTACAACGTAGCGCTACCGCCCGAATGGCGAAATCGGTAGACGCAAGGGACTTAAAATCCCTCGAGGGTAACCTCGTGCCGGTTCGATTCCGGCTTCGGGCACCATGTACATGATTTCAGATGTTCCTGTATGAACCTGAAATCCACTAGAACCGGCCTTCGTAGCCGGTTTTTTTGTGCCTGAAATTTGAGCGCACGGCTTATCAAGTGCTGTCACCCGAGTGTCGTACTTATGTCATACGCCTGCCATCTGCTTTAGCTGCAATCGCGGTAACTCAGTGAGGAGTGCAGGCGATGCGGATTTGTGTGATTGGCGCAGGATACGTGGGGCTGGTATCGGCAGCCTGTTTTGCCGAAATGGGCAATAGGGTGATCTGCGTTGAGCGCGATGCGCAACGTGTGGCTCGGCTTGCCCATGGCCAGTCGCCGATTTACGAGCCTGGGCTGGAGGCCATGCTGCAGACCCACCTGAGTAGCGGTCAGCTGAGTTTTAGTCAGCACCTCAATGAAGGCATCACGAAGGCTGAGATCATCTTTATCGCGGTAGGCACGCCGAGCGGGGAGGACGGCTCCGCAGACTTGTCCCATGTCCTGGCCGTGGCCGATGAGCTGGGCGATCTGCTTGAGCAAAACTGCGTGGTGGTGAATAAATCAACGGTTCCGGTGGGCACGGCAGAGCGTGTTGCCCAGCGCATCAACAATCGATTAAGCAAACGCGGCAAACGCTTTGCGGTGACGCTGGCAAGTAACCCGGAATTTCTCAAGGAAGGCTCGGCGATTGACGACTTTATGCGGCCGGATCGCGTGATTGTCGGCTGTGATGAACCGCAGGGCCATGCGCTGTTACGCCGTCTGTATGCGCCGTTTCTGCGCAATCACGAGCGATTACTCTGCATGGGGCTGCGGGCGGCAGAGTTCAGCAAATATGCCGCCAACGCTTTTTTGGCTACGAAAATTTCCTTTATCAACGAAATGGCCAGCCTCTGCTCGCGCCTGGATGTCGACATCGAGGATGTGCGGCGTGGCATTGGCAGCGACAAACGCATTGGCACTCACTTTATTTACGCCGGTTGCGGCTATGGTGGTTCGTGCTTTCCCAAGGATGTGCGGGCGCTGATTCGCTGCGCAGAGCAGGAAGGCATTGAACCTGGCATCCTGCGTGCAGTCGAAGCTCGTAACGCGCTACAGAAGACGTTGCTTTTCCAGGCCCTGCGTGAGCATTTTTCCGGTTATTGGCAAGGGCGGGTGGTGGCGCTTTGGGGGCTGGCTTTTAAACCAGGTACTGATGATCTGCGTGAAGCCCCCAGTCTGGTTCTGCTGGACGCCTTACTGGCAGCTGGCGTCAGCGTTCAGGCCTGTGATCCGGTCGCAACAACGGCTCTGGCAGATCGCTACGGCCAAGCGATTGGTAGCGGTCAACTGCGTTTGAGCACCTCGCCGTATAGCGTTGTTGAAGGTGCTGATGCGCTGGTACTTGTCACCGAGTGGAAGCAGTTTCGCCAGCCCGATTTCGCCCGCATACGTGGTTTGATGCGCATGCCCGTGCTGTTTGATGGGCGCAATATCTACGATGCCCTGCAGTTGGCTGAGCAGGGGTTCCTTTACCGAGGCATTGGCCGGCCCGCGCTGGGGCATTGTAAGGCCAGCGCAGCCTGATAAACTGCGCACGCGATTTTCACCCCATCTACCCAAGGTTTCCCATGATCAAGAAATGCTTGTTCCCAGCAGCCGGTTACGGCACCCGCTTTCTGCCAGCCACTAAGGCCATGCCCAAGGAAATGCTGCCGATCGTGAACAAGCCGCTCATCCAGTACGGCGTTGAAGAGGCGTTGGAAGCCGGGTTGACGGAAATAGCCATGATCACTGGCCGCGGTAAGCGCGCGCTGGAAGATCACTTCGACATCAGCTACGAACTCGAACACCAGATTCGCGACACGGATAAAGAGAAATATCTGGTTGGCATCCGTCGTTTGATCGACGAATGCACCTTTTCCTATACCCGCCAAGTTGAAATGAAAGGCCTCGGCCATGCCATTCTCTGCGGCCGTCCATTGATCGGTGACGAGCCCTTTGCAGTGATTCTCGCCGATGACCTGTGCCTGAACCTCGACGGTGACGCGGTGCTGACCCAGATGGTCAAGCTGTATAACCAATTCCGCTGCTCGATCGTGGCTATCCAGGAAGTACCACCAGAAGAAACCCACAAATATGGCGTGATCTCCGGCGAGATGATTCGCGACGATATCTACCGGGTTAACAGCATGGTCGAGAAACCAAAGCCGGAAGATGCACCGTCGAACCTGGCGATCATCGGTCGCTACATTCTTACCCCGGATATCTTCGATCTGATTGAACAGACCGAGCCAGGTAAGGGCGGCGAAATTCAGATCACCGACGCACTGATGAAGCAGGCGCAGAATGGTTGCGTGATGGCTTACAAGTTCAAAGGCAAACGCTTTGATTGCGGCGGCGCAGAAGGCTATATCGACGCCACCAACTTCTGCTTCGAAAATCTTTACAAAACCGGCAAGGCCTATTAATTAGGCGCCTGGCGCGATAATACACAGCCACCTTCGGGTGGCTGTGTGCATTCAGGGCATGGGTATCTGCTCAGCACCAGGCCCTAGCGGCTGGCCGTAGCTGAACTCCACATAGTTGCCTGCGGGGTCACGCAGCCCACAGTAGTAGCCTACGGGAAAGGCTTCATCACGCGGCTCCCAGACCAGACATCCTGCTACTCGCGCTCGCGCTGCGATGCTATCGACCTGTTCTCGACTTTCCAGGGCAAAGCCAAAGTGGCTGTAGTCATCCACAGCCAATTGGCGATCCTGTCCGCCCGGCATGATCACAAAAATAAAACTGTGTTCCTTACCCTGCTCGGCCATCCAGACTATTCGTGAGCCCTTGCCCGCGCGCTGGTGAATCACCTGCATCGTGCAGAACTGCTCGTAAAAGCTCACACAGGCATCGAGATCAGGCACGTGCAAGGCCAGATGAGTAAGGGTAGGGCGCATCACTGTTCTCCTGTTCTGCATGCATCAAGTTTAGGCCCTGGCGCGCCTTGGGGTATGCTGGTGGCCTGCTCTGGAGGCTGAAATGACCTACGACTTTGACCTGTTTGTAATTGGTGCCGGTTCTGGCGGTGTGCGGGCTGCGCGATTTGCCGCCGGCTATGGCGCACGCGTGGCGGTTGCTGAAAGCCGTTACCTGGGAGGCACCTGCGTCAACGTCGGCTGTGTACCGAAAAAGCTACTGGTCTATGGTGCGCATTTCGCCGATGACTTTGAACAGGCTCAGGGGTTTGGTTGGGCGCTGGGCGAGACTCGCTTCGACTGGTCGACCCTGATCAGCAACAAAAACCGTGAAATCGAACGACTCAATGGCATCTACCGCAACCTGTTGCTGAACAGTGGCGTGACCTTGCTGGAGGGCCACGCGCGGATTGTCGATGACCACAGTGTCGAGCTGGGCGGTAAACGCTACAGCGCCAAACATATCCTGATTGCTACCGGCGGCTGGCCGCAGATGCCTGAAGTTCCGGGGCATGAACATGCCATCGGCTCGAATGAAGCTTTCTTTCTTGAGCAGCTGCCCATGCGCGTGTTGGTAGTGGGCGGTGGTTATATCGCCGTGGAGTTTGCCTCAATCTTCAACGGCCTTGGCGCAAAAACATCGTTGCTCTATCGCGGCGAGCTGTTCCTACGTGGTTTCGACAAGGCCGTGCGTCTGCACCTGCAGGAAGAGTTGAACAAGCGCGGCGTCGATCTGCAGTTCAACAGCGACATCGCCCGTATCGACAAACAAGCCGACGGCAGTCTATTAGCCACGCTCAAGGACGGTCGCGTGCTGGAAGCCGACTGTATCTTTTACGCCACCGGCCGTCGGCCGATGCTGGATAATCTGGGCCTGGAAAATACTCATGTGAAGCTGGATAAGCGTGGCTTTATCGAAGTGGACGAGCAATACCAGACCAGTACACCCTCGATTCTCGCCATCGGCGATGTAATCGGTCGTGTGCAGCTGACACCGGTAGCGTTAGCCGAAGGCATGGCGGTTGCCAGGCGTCTGTTCAAACCAGAGGAATACCGCAAGGTCGACTACCGGATGATCCCGACGGCGGTATTCAGCCTGCCCAATATCGGCACGGTCGGACTGAGCGAAGAGCAGGCGAAGGAGGAGGGCTACAGCGTTCAGGTTTTCGAAAGCCGCTTCCGACCGATGAAACTGACCATGACCGAAAGCCAGGAGCGCACCCTGATGAAACTGGTGGTGGACGCTGCCACAGATCGCGTGCTTGGCTGCCATATGGTCGGGCCGGACGCCGGCGAAATCGTTCAGGGCCTGGCGGTGGCACTCAAGGCCGGAGCCACCAAGCAATTGTTTGATGAAACCATTGGCGTGCACCCAACGGCTGCCGAAGAGTTCGTCACTATGCGTACCCCCGTGTCGTCCTGAGGTCAGCATGGCTCAACTGTTCTATCTGGCTGATCTGTTCGGCGTGGCGGTATTCGCCATTACCGGCGCGCTGATGGCGGGGCGCAAGTCCATGGACCTGTTCGGCGTGCTGGTGATTGCCATCGTCACAGCACTGGGCGGCGGTACGCTGCGTGATGTAATTCTGGACAACCATCCAGTCAGCTGGATTCGCAATGACCTGTATATCGTTGTCGCATCACTGGCAGCCGTGGCTACGGTGGTCTGGGTACGCATGACGCAGCCGATTCACGAGAAAGGCCTGTTACTGGCGGATGCTTTCGGGCTGGCGGTGTTTACCGTGATCGGTACAGAGGTCGCTATGCAGCACAACGTGCCGCATAGCACTGCTGTAATCATGGGCGTGATGACCGGTGTCGCCGGCGGAGTGATGCGCGATGTGATTTGCAATGAAATCCCACTGATCTTTCAGAAGGAAATCTATGCCACCGCCTGCATAGCCGGCGCAGTGGTGTTTATCGGCATGCGCGCCCTGGATACGCCACATTGGCTGGATACCGGTGTAGCAATGCTCACGGTACTGCTGATTCGTCTGGCTGCCATTCGCTGGCATGTCGCGTTGCCCAGCTTCCACTTGTTGGATCGCGATTAGTTGCCCAACTCAGGCAGCGTCACTCATGCTCGGGGCTTGAGGCGTTCGTAATAATCCAGCAACGGCTGGCTGGTTAGCCCGTGCAATATGATGCTCATGGCCACCACACTCAGCACGAGATCGCTGGCTGTTTGCGCCACTGTCGCGGGCAGATCCTTATTGATCGCATAGCTCAGGTAATACAGGCTGCCAATGCCGCGGATGCCGAACCATCCAATCAGCAGCCGATGCGACGGTGGCATTAATCGACCACCGATCAGCAGTAACACCATGCCCGGACGCGCCACGCAGAATAGTGCCAATCCCAGTGGCAGTGCGCGCCAGTCCCAGTGCTGATAGAGCAGGGCGCCGAGAATGGTCACCATGAGCACTTCCAGGATACGCTCCAGCAAGCTGCCAAATGACAAGATGTCCATCATCAGGGCTCCAGCGGCCACCTTGGGATGCTCATCCTTGTCTTCGCCAAACTCGATATCTCCGTGCGTCTGGCCTTCTTCACGAGTCATTGAATTGCTCGTCCGCTTTTCTGCGGGCTGCTCATGTCCTTGGCTAGCAGTCACTTCGGCATGCCGTAGGCCCAGCCCAGCGGCAAAAGTCGCGAGAAAGCCCCAACCTCCGATGCTTTCTGCACCCACATAGGAAAGGGCGATCAAGGCCAGTGCGAGGAAATCATTGGCTGATATGGTTGTGTCGGTCTGGCGGGCACGTAGGTGAATGACCAGCCGGCCAACGTTACGTCCCAGCGTATAGCCCAGTAACAAGCTCACGGGAACGGCCCACACGACATAGATCAAAAACCAGTCGAACGCCTCACGCAGAGGGCTTAAGGGCGCCTGGGCACTAAACTGAAGAACTAATAACGCGGCGATTACAAAAGGAAAGGCAATACCGTCGTTCAGTCCAGCTTCCCCCGAGATGGCATAACGCACGCGATCCTCGTCCCCAGCGTGACTGACCTGCACCAGGCTGGCCAGCACCGGATCGGTAGGCGATAGAATCGCCGCTATTAACAGTGATAGCCCCCAGCTCAGACCGAATAAATAGTGGGCAATTAACGTCACGCTGAGAATGGTGCCGAGGAGCACCGGACCTGCGAGCAACCAAGCGGCTTGCCATTCAGGGGCGCGAAACGGCAGACGCAGTTTTAGCCCGCCAATAAACAACGAAATCAGCACAGCGATTTCCGCCAAGTGTTCCAGCCAGGTGGAAATATCCAATAAATCCTGCTGCCAGATGCCTAAGCCGAGCGGGCCTATCGCTAGGCCGAATGCCAGATAAAGCGTTGACGTTGTAACCGGCAAAAGCCGCACAAAGGTTGAGGCCAGTCCGAGAATCAATAACAGGGTGCCCATCACCAGCATCCACGTACTGAAGCTCATTGGCGCTTATCTACGTTATGTAAGTGTGCGGATGTGGGGATTCCACAAACAAAGCGACTCCTGATTAAACAGAGTCGTTTGGATTCGAAGCTGAAAGGTCGCGCAAAGTTCATCATTCCTGATGAGCGGGCGGACGTAGTAACAAGCAGATCAGGCAGCTTCCTGAGGGACTCTTAGCGTATCACCGCATATACTATTTAACATAATATACATTATACGAAACATCGTGTGCCGAGCGATGAACCTAGACCACTTAGGATTCACCGCTCTCGCCCTAATCCGGGCTTCGTACAATGTGAGTTATGTTTAACGCGCGCCGAGATCCAGCAATACACGACCACGGCTTGGGCAAGTTTCCATATAACGATGCGCTTCGACCACGTTATCGAAACTGTAAACCTTGTCGATCAATGGCTTGAGCAAACCATCTGCTGTCAGCTGATTGATGCCTTGCACGGCCTTGGCCACGGCAACTGCATCCTGCGGGATATTCAGCTCTTCCTTGCCGGTGAAGTTACCGATGCAATGCACGAAGAATTGAATGTTCTTCTGGAACGCCGCACAGGCTGGGAATGGCGTTTCATTGCCGCCTTGCAGATCGAACAGAATCAGTCGACCGCGCGGTGCGATGGCGTCGCCCAGCAGGCACATCTGCGGGCCGCCCAGTGCATCCATCACCACGTTGACGCCGCGGCCATCGGTCAGTTTGCTGACGCGGCTGACCAAATCTTGCTCCTCGGTGAGGATGATGTGATCTGCGCCCAGCTGCTTGAGAAAGTCGCGGTCCTCGGCAAAGGCTGTCGCCGCAATGACCGTGGCGCCCAGAGCTTTGCCCATCTGCACGATGTACGGGCCCCAGCAGCGGCTTGCGGCCGTTACCAGCACGGTTTCGCCGGGCTGCAAACGCGCCAGTTCAATGAAACCGAACCAGCCGACCATCGATGGTAGATAGTGCACGGCGGCCTGTTGAGCGGTCAGGTTCTCCGGGTAACGCGCCAAGGAACTGCGTGGCAATACCACGTGCTCGGCGTAACTGGGATAACGGTTGGCGCTGTGCCCCGGGAAGCTCGCGACTCGATCACCGACAGCCAAATCAGTCACGCCATCGCCGACGGCCAGCACCACGCCGGCCAGTTCGTGGCCCAGGCCTGCCGGCAATTGCGTCGGCGTATTAGCTAAATTCTGCCGCCAGAGCACGTCGTACCAGCTGACACCTACGGCTTCAACACCGACCAGCACTTCACCTGCGGCGGGCGCCGGTGCTTGACGCTCTTCGATCTTGAGGACATCGGCCTCACCAAATTCGTGGAAACGCACTATGCGGGACATCGCAAACCTCTTCGGTTGACCCATTCAGGTCGTGGCAGCTGTTAAGCATTTCTGCGCGAAACAGCTCTGGCGACCTCTTATGGCCACGGACTTTATCCGGGCTTTGCCAGCAATTCCACCGCTCAGGGCTGATATTCACCATGCTTGTCGATGATGATGAGTCACGCACACATCATTTCGCCGTGCATATTGCCTGGCAATAGCATTCGGCATTAGCCTGATTCGCGCGCAAAACCGCAGCCACTCCAGAATGGACACCGGATGAACCGTAACGATCTTCGCCGCGTCGATCTCAATCTGCTGATCGTCTTTGAAACGCTGATGCATGAGCGCAGCGTCACCCGTGCGGCGGAAAAACTGTTTCTCGGCCAACCGGCCATCAGTGCTGCCCTCGCCCGTCTGCGCAGCCTGTTCGATGACCCGCTGTTCGTGCGCACGGGGCGCAGCATGGAGCCCACCGCCCGCGCCATGGAGATTGCCGCCCTGCTCTCGCCGGCGCTGGATTCGATTTCCACGGCGGTCAGCCGTGCGGCTGATTTCCACCCAGCCACCAGCACCGCGGTGTTTCGCATCGGTTTGTCGGATGACGTTGAGTTCGGCCTATTGCCGCCGCTGATCAAGCGCCTACGCGCTGAAGCCCCCGGCGTGGTGCTGGTGATTCGCCGCACCAACTACCTGCTGATGCCGGCCTTGCTTGCCTCCGGGGAGATTTCCGTGGGCGTTGCCTACACCGAAGAGTTGCCGGCCAATGCCAAGCGCAAGGTACTGCGCCGTAGCAAACCGAAGCTGCTGCGTGCCGATACCGCGCCTGGCGCACTGAGCCTGGATGATTTCTGCGCCAGGCCACACGCGCTGGTGTCCTTTGCCGGCGATCTGGGTGGTTTTATCGATACCGAACTGGAAAAACTGGGGCGCAAGCGTCGCGTAGTACTCGCCCTGCCCCAGTTCAACGGCCTGGGTACCCTGCTCGCCGGCACCGATATTCTGGCCACCGTGCCGGATTACACCGCAGCCGCCCTGACCTCTGCAGGCGGGGTACGCGCCGAAGAACTGCCGCTGCCGACGCAGACTTTCGAGCTGCATATGGCCTGGCGTGGCGCCCAGGACAACGACCCGGCGGAGCGCTGGCTGCGCTCGCGCATCCAGATGTTCTGCGGCGATCCGGACAGCCTGGAGTAAGCCCTGCCCTTCAAGCACAGCGCCGACCAGCTCTGTGCACACATAGTTGAAATTGATAAAAGCCCATTCATCATCATTCACGATGATAGTCACCTTCGCGGCATTCGATTCGTTCCACGCCAGAGCGCGCAGCAGACTCCGCCCCATCACAACACCCTCGGGCGGATACACACATGGAACAGTCCAATAACAATCGCTGGCATTTCCCCTTGGCCCTTGCCGCAGTGCTGGTTTTGAGTGCATGCGGAAAAGCGCCGGAAACTGCACAGCAGATGCCTGCTGCAAAAGTCAGCGTGGCAGAAGTCATTGAACAACCGATCAACGAATGGGATGAATTCACTGGGCGCCTGGAAGCACCTGAGTCGGTCGAGATCCGCCCACGGGTGTCCGGTTTTGTTGATCGCGTTGCCTTTGCTGAAGGCAGCCTGGTGAAGAAAGGCGATCTGTTGTTCCAGATCGATCCACGACCGTTCCAGGCCGAAGTCAAACGCTTCGAAGCTCAGCTGCAACAGGCCCGTGCCAGCCAGGCGCGCACGCAAAGTGAAGCCAATCGCGGCGAACGCCTGCGCCAAAGTAACGCCATCTCTGCCGAACTAGCTGATGCCCGCGCCAGCGCCGCCGCAGAAGCCAAAGCTGCTGTGGCCGGTATCCAGGCTGAACTGGATAACGCTCGCCTCAATCTCAGTTTTACCCGGGTTATCGCGCCGATTGATGGCCGCGTCAGCCGTGCGGAAATCACCGAAGGCAACCTGGTCAATGCCGGGCAAAGCCTGCTGACCACGCTGGTCAGCACTGACAAGGTGTACGCCTATTTCGATGCCGATGAGCGCGTGTTTCTCAAATACGTTGAGCTGGCGCGCCAGGCTGGCGGCCAAACCCGCGATGCCAGCCCGGTCTACCTGGGCCTGTCCAGCGAAGACGGCCACCCGCACCTGGGTGAGCTGGATTTCCTCGACAACCAGGTTAACCCGCAGACCGGCACCATCCGTGGCCGCGCGGTGTTCGATAACCGTGATGGCCGCTTTACGCCAGGCCTGTACGCACGCCTGAAGCTGGTTGGCAGCGGTCAGTACGCTGCCGCGCTGATCAAGGATGAAGCGGTCGGTACCGACCTGGGCAAGAAGTTCGTCCTGGTGCTCGACAAGGACAATGCCGTGCAATACCGCGCCATTGAGCTGGGGCCGAAGCTGGAAGGCCTGCGCATCGTGCGCCAGGGCTTGGCCAAGGGCGAGAAGATCGTGGTCAACGGCCTGCAACGTGCCTTCCCCGGTTCCACGGTTGATCCGCAGAGCGTGCCGATGGCCGACGAGGCCACCCTCGCACAACTGCTGCGCTTGCGTCAGTCAGTCGATGAGCGCGATGCGCCACGGGTCGCCAAACAGGACACCCACAACGGCAAGCCTCGCGGCTGACATGACGCCTGGGGCGCACTGCGCCCCTACCCGACAACCTGATTCGTAGGGCGCGCGTGGCCGTTAGGGCCTGGCGCACCGGCGTCCGAGGACTTTCTGATGAACTTCTCGCAATTCTTTATTCAGCGGCCGATTTTCGCCGCTGTGCTGTCTCTGTTGATCCTGATTGGCGGGGCCATCTCGCTGTTCCAGTTGCCGATCAGCGAATACCCGGAAGTGGTACCGCCCACCGTGGTGGTGCGCGCCACCTTCCCCGGCGCCAACCCCAAGGTAATCGGTGAAACCGTTGCCTCACCGCTGGAACAGGCGATCACCGGGGTGGAAGGCATGCTCTATATGTCCTCCCAGGGCACGGCCGACGGCAAGATGACCCTAACCCTGACCTTCGCCCTCGGTACCGATCTGGACAAAGCCCAGGTGCAGGTGCAGAACCGCGTGACGCGGACCATGCCGACCCTGCCCACTGAAGTGCAGCGCCTCGGCGTGACCGTCGACAAGGCTTCGCCCGACCTGACCATGGTTGTGCACCTCACCTCGCCGGACGACCGCTACGACATGCTGTATCTGTCCAACTACGCCGCGCTCAACGTCAAGGACGAGCTGGCGCGCCTGGATGGCGTGGGTGATGTACAGCTGTTCGGCCTGGGCAACTATTCGCTGCGCGTGTGGCTCGATCCGAACAAGGTCGCGTCACGGGGCCTGGCCGCCAGTGACGTGGTCAATGCCATTCGCGAGCAGAACCGCCAGGTAGCGGCCGGCTCACTCGGTGCCCCGCCCTCTGACGCTGGCAACAGCTTCCAGCTGTCGATCAACACCCAAGGCCGTCTGGTCAGCGAGGAAGAGTTCGAGAACATCATCATTCGCGCCGGTGAAAACGGTGAAATCACCCGTTTGAAAGACATCGCACGCATTGAACTGGGCTCCAGCCAGTACGCCCTGCGCTCCTTGCTCAACAACAAGCCGGCGGTTGCCATCCCGGTGTTCCAGCGTCCCGGCTCCAACGCCATCGAGATTTCCGATGCGGTGCGCGCTCGCATGGCCCAGCTGAAGCAGAGCTTCCCACAGGGCGTGGACTACGAAATCGTCTATGACCCGACCATCTTCGTGCGTGGCTCCATTGAAGCAGTGGTGCATACCCTGCTCGAGGCCATCATCCTGGTGGTGCTGGTGGTAATCCTGTTCTTGCAAACCTGGCGCGCGTCGATCATCCCGCTGGCCGCCGTGCCGGTGTCGTTGATCGGCACCTTCGCCGTGATGCACATGTTCGGCTTCTCGCTCAACGCGTTGTCGCTGTTTGGTCTGGTGCTGGCCATCGGTATCGTGGTGGACGACGCCATCGTGGTGGTGGAAAACGTTGAACGGAATATCGGCCTGGGCAAAACCCCGGTAGAGGCCACCAAGCAGGCAATGAAGGAAGTCACCGGGCCGATCGTGGCCACGGCCTTGGTGCTGTGCGCGGTGTTTATTCCCACGGCGTTTATTTCCGGGCTTACCGGACAGTTCTACCAGCAGTTCGCGCTGACCATCGCCATTTCCACAGTGATCTCGGCCTTCAACTCACTGACCCTGTCCCCTGCCCTGGCTGCCGTGCTGCTGAAAAGCCACGACGCGCCGAAGGACCGCTTCTCCAAGGTGCTCGACAAACTGTTTGGCGGCTGGCTGTTCAACCCGTTCAACCGTCTGTTTGACCGCGCCAGCCATGGTTATGTGGGCACGGTGAAACGCGTCTTGCGCGGCAGCGGCATCGCCCTGTTCGTCTACGCCGGCTTGATGGGCCTGACCTACCTGGGCTTTGCCAGCACACCGAGCGGTTTCGTACCAGCGCAGGACAAACAATACCTGGTGGCCTTCGCCCAGCTGCCGGATGCGGCGACCCTGGACCGCACCGAAGACGTGATCAAGAAAATGTCGGAAATCGCCGGCAAGCATCCTGGTGTGGAAAACACCGTGGCCTTCCCCGGCCTGTCGATCAACGGCTTCACCAACAGCCCGAACAGCGGCATCGTCTTCACCCCGCTGAAGCCCTTCGATGAGCGCAGTGATCCGTCGATGAGCGCCACGGCGATTGCGGCTGAGTTGAACGCGCAGTTCAGCGAGATCCAGGACGCCTATATCGCCATCTTCCCGCCACCGCCGGTACAGGGGCTGGGCACCATCGGCGGCTTCCGCCTGCAGGTGCAGGACCGTGGCAACCTCGGCTATGACGAGCTGTATGTGCAAACCCAGAACGTCATCGCCAAGGCCCGCGCGCTGCCGGAGCTGGACCCGATGTCGGTGTTCACCAGCTACCAGGTGAATGTGCCGCAGATCGATGCCGCCATTGACCGCGAAAAGGCCAAGACCCATGGCGTGGCGATCAGCGACATCTTCGACACCATGCAGATCTACCTGGGCTCGCTGTACGCCAACGACTTCAACCGTTTTGGCCGGACCTACCAGGTCAACGTGCAGGCCGAGCAACAGTTCCGCCTGGAGCCGGAGCAGATTGGCCAGCTCAAGGTACGCAACAACCGGGGCGAAATGGTGCCGCTGTCAGCGTTCCTTAAAGTCAGCGCCAGTTCCGGTCCGGATCGGGTGATGCATTACAACGGCTTCCTCACCGCCGAAATCAACGGCGCGGCAGCCCCCGGTTACAGCTCCGGCCAGGCCGAAGCGGCGATGGCCAAACTGCTCAAGGAAGAACTGCCCAACGGCATGAGCTTCGAATGGACTGATCTGACCTACCAGCAGATCCTCGCCGGTAACAGCGCGATCTTCGTCTTCCCGCTCTGCGTGCTGCTGGCCTTTCTGGTGCTGGCGGCCCAGTACGAAAGCTGGAGCCTGCCGCTGGCGGTGATCCTGATCGTGCCTATGACGCTACTGTCGGCCATCACCGGGGTAATCCTGGCGGGAGGCGACAACAACATCTTCACCCAGATCGGCTTGATCGTACTGGTGGGATTGGCCTGTAAGAACGCCATCCTCATCGTCGAGTTTGCCAAGGAAAAACAGGAAGAAGGCATGGATCGCGTCAGCGCGGTGCTGGAAGCCTGTCGCCTGCGTCTGCGGCCGATTCTGATGACCAGCTTCGCCTTCATCATGGGTGTGGTGCCGTTGGTGCTGTCTTCCGGCGCCGGCGCAGAAATGCGTCATGCCATGGGCGTGGCGGTATTCAGTGGCATGCTCGGCGTGACCTTCTTCGGCCTGCTGCTGACCCCGGTGTTTTATGTGTTGATTCGCGGTTTTGTGGAGAAACGCGAAGCACAGAAAGCCGCGCGTTTGCAGGAGGTGCAGGCATGAACAGCTTTAACGCCAAACCGCTGGCCATAAGCCTGTTGACCCTGGCGCTGACAGCCTGCGCCGTCGGCCCGGATTACCAGGCCCCGCAGACCGCAGATGCCCAGCTGAGCAGCGCGCAAAGCAGCAGCTTCGACCGTTCGCGTTTCGAAGTCAGCTGGTGGCAGCAGTTCGATGACCCGGTGCTCAACCAACTGGTGCAACAATCGCTCGAGGAAAACCGCCAGCTGCGCGTGGCCTTTGCCCGCCTGCGGGCGGCCCAGGCCATCCGTGATGATATTGGCAACGATCAGTTGCCGACCGTCACCAGCCGCGCCAGTGGTGAGTTCGGTAAAGCCCAGCAACCCGGAGTCACCGAGCAGCGCGTGCGCCGCGAGCGTTATGACCTGGGTCTGGACATGCTCTGGGAACTGGATCTGTTTGGCCGCATCCAGCGCCAACTGGAAGCCAGCAATGCCGAGCTGGACGTGGCCGAAGCAGATTATCAGCAGCTGCAGGTCAGCCTGATCGCCGAGCTGGTGGATGCTTACGGCAGCCTGCGCGGCGCGCAACTGCGCGAACGCATCGCCCGCGCCAACCTGAAGAATCAGCAGGAATCCCGCGCCATTACCGAGCAGCTGCGTGAAGCTGGCGTCGGTAGCCAGCTGGATGTACTGCGCAGCGACGCGCGCCTGGCTGGCACCGAAGCCAGCCTGCCGCAACTGCAGGCCGAACAGCGGCGCGCTAAACACCGCATCGCCACCCTGCTCGGTCAGCGTCCTGATCAATTAAGCATGGACCTCTCAGCCCAGGACCTGCCCGCCATCGCCAAGGCGCTGCCGGTAGGTGATCCCGGCGAGTTGTTGCGCCGCCGCCCAGATATCCGCGCCGCCGAACGGCAACTGGCCGCTGCCACTGCCAATATCGGTGTGGCTACTGCGGACCTGTTTCCTCGGGTGAGTCTGTCTGGTTTCCTCGGCTTTACCGCCGGGCGGGGTTCGCAGCTGGGTTCATCGGCGGCGCAAGCCTGGGGCCTGGCACCGACCATCAGCTGGGCGGCGTTTGATCTGGGCAGCGTGCGTGCACGCCTGCGCGGGGCTGAAGCCGAAGCCGATGGCGCGCTGGCCAACTATGAACAACAGGTGCTACTGGCCCTGGAGGAATCAGCTAACGCCTTTAGCGACTACGGCAAACGTCAACAACGCCTGCTCGCCCTGCTGCGCCAATCCGACGCCAGCCGCGCCGCTGCCGAACAAGCCCGCGTGCGCTACCGCGAGGGTGAAGTGGATTTTCTGGTATTGCTCGACGCCGAACGCGAACGCCTGAGCGCCGAAGACGCCCAGGCCCAAGCGGAAGTCGAGCTGTATCGCGGCATCGTCGCCATCTACAAGGCCCTCGGCGGCGGGTGGCAGCCTAACGCCTGACTTGCTCAACGACTCTCCCCCAGGTTGGCCAAGCCAACCCCTTCCCGCCCCATGGCAGTTGCTCCTTGCCATGGGGCTTTTTTATTGGGGGAGGTTTTTTCGGCCAAGAGCGATCAGCTAGGGCCTGTAAACTGCCCGGCAGTTGAATTAGGTCGGTGGCCGCCGACTGACAGCCGCCACCCATATGGATTCAGCCCTGCGGGCTAGCTGGGGGCTGACCACGGGTTTTCCAAAGTGAAAGCAGCACACCGCCCAGCAATAATCCCAGAGTCACGCTCAAGGAAATCACAGCCGGAATTTTGCCGATGATGCCAACCAGGAAGATCTTGCCGCCGATAAACACCAGCACTAACGCCAGTGCGTACTTGAGGTAAGCGAAGCGGTGAATCATCGCCGCCAAGGCGAAGTACAAAGCACGCAGACCAAGGATGGCGAAGATGTTCGAGGTGTAGACGATGAAAGGATCCTGGGTAATGGCGAAGATCGCCGGCACGCTGTCTAACGCGAACACCAAGTCGGCACATTCGACCAGCACCAGGGCCAGGAAGAACGGTTCTGCGGAGTGATGGCCTGCCCATCAGTTATTCTGCTCACGAAGGACTTGTCGATCTTCAGGGCATCCAACGGTAGCTGCTGCAGATGCTGCAAACTGAAGTAGCCAGTGCCGAAGTCATCTATTGCTACCATATGCCTGAATCTTTGGCTCACTTCTATTTAGATCATGCGTAGAGATCCATAGCTGGAGTACCCGATTTGGAATTTGAATGTTCATTATCCCGGCTGACTCAGAACTTCATGGCAAAGGACTACAGAAGGCGATGCAGGCATTGGAGCATCTGACCGTACACTTCTCATGCAACGCAATAAACTGCAGCATGGTTTTCTCATGCCTCTGGGGCGTCATGTCGGAGGGGGCCACCAATGCCTAACTCTAAGCAGGCAACAGTAGAAAAATCAGGGGCAGATGAGCACTTCCTCGGGCTGCAGTACCTTACCAACGACTTCCCCTACTACAACGGCAAACCCGTAAGCTTTTCAGGTGCGCAATGGCTGCTGCTGATGTTGGGGGTGCTGGCCGGATTCCTAGTACTGATAGCACCATTGCCAATGTTCGCAGGGAATGTTGGGCAATTTATTCCCGCAACTTTGTTCTTCGCTATCCCGCTCGCGGTGCTGTCGTGGGTGACTCCGCATTATTGGAAAGAGCTGTTCCGTAAGGTCACGGGGCGCGACATCAAGTGGATGATACTGTTCGCGCTGCTCAACATCGTGGTCACCATGGTCTTAGGCCTGGCCGTCAGCCAGTACCTGGGTACGCACTCGAACCCGGCTTTCGCCGCTATGGCAACGCAAACACCAGTTGAGCTCCTACTCTTTTTTCTCAAGACGCTGCCACAGCTATTGGGGGAAGAACTGCTCACGATCTTGCCATTCTTAGCACTAATGGCGTTCTTGATCACGCATCTACACTGGTCACGCAAGCGAGCGATCGTTGGTGCATGGCTCTTGGTGGCACTGCTCTTCGGCGCCGCACACCTGCCGACCTATGATTGGAATATGGTGCAGGCGTTCGTCGTGATCGGCAGCGCGCGGCTGATCCTGCTGCTGCCCTACATCATGACTAAGAACATCTGGGTCTCCACAGGCGCTCATATACTCAACGACTGGACACTCTTCATCATAGCCCTGTTGGGTGCCATAGCACCTGGGCACTAGGCTTCGTCATATTCAAAAGTTCCTTGTTTTGTAGACGGTCAATGACTGCTACTTACCGATTTTTTCCTTTCGCAACTGTTCGATTCGGGTCGGACGCAGCCCCTGGCGAATGACCGCTATTGGCCTAAAGCTGCCCTCCTCGCCAGCGACTGTGGGTCCAACCCACTCCCTTGTCCGGGCCAAATCTTTTGTGTTCTTACGCTCAACTAGCCTGCACACAACTCGGCTGCCCAGCCGAGTAGCGCACGCCGGGGCTGACGGCGGCGTTGAATTCTTTGAGGGCAGTCGAGCCGATCAGCAGTGGGTATTCAAAGGCACTGCGGTCGGTCAGGTTGACCTCAATGTTCTTCAGTTCATCGCCCACGCAGATGTCCATCTCAACCACCGGGCGCTCGGTGTAGAGCTGCTTGTCACCCGGCTGACGGTCATCGGCACGGCGTTTGATATAGCTCATGCGCGCCAGTGGTTTTTCGATGACCTGTGCGTGCGGAGCGTCTTCCAGGCCAAGCTGAAAGCGCACCCACTCGCCGCCATCACGCTTGAAAACCTCGATATTCTTGGCACTGAGCGAAGCCGTTTCGGCGCCCGTATCGAGCTTAGCGGGCAGTTCCAGGTCCAGTTCCTGCAAAGAAACCTTCTCGTGCAAACCATAGATTTGCGGCTCGCTGGCCATCGCACCGCTAGCAAACAGTGCAGTGCAGAGTGCGACGGCGACCGGGACCTGCTTGAACGGTAGGAAGGCGAGGTTCGACATACGGTGACTCCAATAACATTTAGAAAGTGACGCTACGTTAACGTCGCTGGCTGAACTCAAACTTAATCAGGCACGTATAAAAACTTCGCCCCGCCAGGAATGACCATGGCGGGGCGAAGTGGTTTCACGGAGGTCGTTCAGACCTCAAGGCGGATCACTTGAGATCGAAACGATCCAGGTTCATCACCTTGGTCCAGGCGGCCACGAAGTCCTGCACAAACTTCGCGGGTGCATCACTGGTGGCATACACCTCAGCCTGAGCGCGCAGCTGGGAATTGGAGCCGAACACCAGGTCAACCTGGGTGGCGGTCCATTTCAGGTTGCCTGTTTTACGGTCGCGGCCTTCCAGCACACCTTCGCTGGCAGACTTCTGCCACTTGGTGCCCATGTCGAGCAGGTTGACGAAGAAGTCATTGCTCAGGGTTTCCGGACGCGCGGTAAACACGCCGTGCTGGGCTTTGCCTGCATTGGCATTGAGCGCGCGCAGACCGCCAATCAGCACGGTCATCTCCGGCGACGTCAGTTCCAGCAGCTGCGCTTTGTCGACCAGCAACTCGGCCGCAACGTTTTCGTAACCCTTGCGGGCGTAGTTACGGAAACCGTCGGCCTTGGGTTCCAGCACCGCAAAGGACTCGACATCGGTCTGATCCTGCGTGGCGTCAGTACGGCCTGGGGCAAACGGCACCACGGCATCCACACCAGCCTTCTTGGCAGCAGCTTCCACCGCGGCAGAACCGGCCAGAACGATCAGATCCGCCAGCGAGACTTTCTTACCGCTAGCAGCCGAGGCGTTGAAGTCCTTTTGGATGGCTTCCAACGCTGCCAGCACCTTGGCCAGTTCAGCCGGCTGGTTAACTTCCCAGTCCTTCTGCGGGGCAAGACGAATGCGCGCGCCGTTGGCACCACCACGCTTGTCGCTGCCACGGTAGGTGGATGCTGACGCCCAGGCCGTATTGACCAGCTGAGCAATCGACAGGCCGGACGCCAGGACTTTGGCTTTGAGGCCAGCGATGTCCTGCGCGTCAACCAGCGCATGATTGACCGCCGGAACCGGGTCTTGCCAGATCAGTTCTTCCTGCGGCACCAGCGGGCCGAGGTAACGAGCACGCGGGCCCATGTCGCGGTGGGTCAGTTTGAACCAGGCGCGGGCAAAGGCATCAGCGAATTCCTGCGGGTTCTGGTGGAAACGGCGAGAAATTTTCTCGTAAGCCGGGTCCATGCGCAGCGACATATCCGCAGTGGTCATCATCGGCGGGTGTTTCTTCGCCGGGTCGTGGGCATCCGGGATCAAGTGCTCGGGTTTGACGTTTTTCGGTGTCCACTGATGGGCACCGGCCGGGCTCTTGGTCAGTTCCCACTCGTAACCGAAGAGCATGTCGAAATAGCCGTTATCCCAAGTGGTGGGGTTCGGTTTCCAAGCCCCTTCGATACCACTGGTGGTGGTGTGTACGCCTTTGCCAGTGCCGAGCTTGTTGATCCAGCCCAGGCCTTGTTCTTCCAGCGGCGCGGCTTCCGGCTCAGGGCCAACCAGGGAAGGATCACCGGCGCCGTGGGCTTTACCGAAGGTGTGACCGCCAGCTACCAGCGCCACGGTTTCTTCGTCGTTCATCGCCATGCGGGCGAAGGTTTCGCGCACATCGCGGCCCGACGCCAGTGGGTCAGGATTACCGTCCGGACCTTCTGGGTTAACGTAGATCAAGCCCATCTGCACGGCGGCCAACGGGTTTTCCAAGTCGCGATTACCGCTGTAGCGGCTGTGCGGTTTGTCGCTGGTGGCCAGCCACTCGGTTTCCGAACCCCAGTAGGTGTCTTCTTCCGGCTCCCAGATGTCCGGACGGCCGCCGGCAAAGCCGAAGGTTTTGAAGCCCATGGATTCCAGCGCAACGTTACCAGCCAGCACGAACAGGTCGGCCCAGGACAGTTTGCGGCCGTACTTCTGCTTGATTGGCCACAGCAGGCGACGGGCTTTGTCCAGGTTGCCGTTATCCGGCCAGCTGTTGAGCGGCGCAAAGCGCTGATTGCCGGTGCTCGCACCGCCACGGCCATCGTGGATGCGGTAGGTGCCGGCAGCGTGCCAGGCCATACGGATCATCAGACCACCGTAATGCCCCCAGTCGGCTGGCCACCAGTCTTGCGAATCGGTCATCAACGCAGTGAGGTCTTTAATAACGGCATGCAGATCAAGCGTCTTGAATTCCTCGGCGTAATTGAAGCCTTCGCCCATGGGGTCGGACTTGGAGGAATGCTGATGAAGAATTTTCAGGCTGAGTTGGTTAGGCCACCAGTCAGCATTCTTTGGGGCGCCACCCGCCACAGTGTTGGTTCCGGTAGCACCCGAGAATGGGCATTTCGCATCATTTGACATGTCTCTCTCCTGTTGTTTTTCACCTAACGGGGTGGACTCAGCTTGGTAGCTGGACTGCGAACGAGCCAATAGGATTTGGGTATGACCTTTATAGTAGTCCGGGTATATGTCGCCGTGACTATAGAGTCAATGCAGCAAAACAGCTGATAAAGTAACGGCTATCGGCGTCCTATTGGCGCCTTGATAGATCGCATTTATTCCCCCCTATTGAGTGCCGATTCGTGGATGAGACCCGCCAAAAACCTGATGCCAGCGACGCCGACGTGCTGGCTTTTATGCAGCGCCAACTGCGCTCTGGCCGAGTAAAAACCAGCGTATTGGTGAGCCTGACGCAGAAGGAATTTGCCGATGTCAGCCATGAGCGCATCGTGCAATGTTTCAATCAGTTGGATTCCACCTTGCTCAAACGCTAAGTGGCAGCCAACGCCGAACAGTTCCCTGTTTGACTTAACCCTCGCTTGCCCGCTCGACCCGACACTGGAAGCAGTTGAACTTGGAACGGATATGCACGTAGGCCACGTGGGGATCGCTGAGAATCTGCTGACAAACTGCTGTTAATGATTTGCCGGGCACCACTTGACCGGTGTCGTAGCGAATCCAGTCGTCGCTGCCATAGCCACGCACAATTGCTGGTTCCAGAAACGCAAACCAGGCAGGCAATGTCGCCTGCTCATACCGTTCACAGGGTTGCTGATGCAGAAAGATCGGCCCGGTTTCGGCATAGGGCTGCAGAGCTGCAAATGGCCGGTGAGCCAACACCAGCTTGGTTGCACCGGGTGTGATCAGGCTCAGACAATGCCGGCAAGGATTAGCCAGACCTTCAGCCGGGCGCTGCACCGGTAACTGGCCGTTGGCATCCAGCCCGCCTTGCCAAATATGCATGGCCTCGGCATGGGCTATGCCGTGAACGCGTAACGCAATGGGGGCGGTATCAATGGGTAGGGTCATCGCAACAACTCCTTGAGTGGGGTGTGCGACACACCTTAGGCAGCCGACGGGGTGCTCGCGATGCAATTCTGACTTTCAAATTTAAGGGCTTTTGTTCAATGTCGGATGCGCCGTTATGCTCGCGGCGATCCAACCCGGTTCTGCAGGGAGCGTTAGCCATGCTTGGCAAATTATTAGTAACCCTCGGCATCGTGTTTTATGCCGTGGTGGTGCCGATTTTCGAGTTGAACGACTCGCACGTGTTTAACCCCAGCTGGGAGGCACATGCGCGTTTGCATGAGGTCTGGCAATTGGCGACCAACTGCGCGATTGGTGCGTTCTCGTTCTGGCTGGTGTGGTTTAGGGCCAATCTGCGCCTGAGCAGCCTGATGACCTTCTTCGTCACTGGCGGCTTCCTCTTGGCCTATACCTTGCGTGATAGCTACGGCGGCTCGATGGTGTTGTCCGATGGTTCGGAAAAAATGATTCTGGGCATCAACCTAGGCTTGTTTGCCTATTCGCTGGCAATCATCCTTGCGCTGCTGGCCCTGTATCTGGATCGTTCACACCGGCCTGCAACTTAAATTCGCGCCGAGTATCTGATGCCTCGGCCCAGTGTCTGCGTCAGTAAATGCGAACGCCCCCCTTCCGGAGATTCAGATGTCCCGCACACCCTCACTCAAGCCCTTACTTGCCCTGATTGCCTTCGCCTGCTTTGCCATGCTCGGCGGCGCTTTGCTGCTGCAGCACCTGGCCGGCTGGGAGCCGTGCACCTTGTGCATTCAGATTCGCCTGTGGCTGCTTTGTGGGGGTGCTCTCAGTTTGCTGATTCTGGTTGCAGAAGCCCTTGGCCTGCGCTGGCTGACCTTGCCGTTATGGCCGTTGCTGCTGGCTGCGGCGGGCATGGCGGTGTATGACAACACGCACTTGGTGCTGATCGAAACTGGCGTGCTGGAAAGCTCCAGTTGCTCGCCCTTCCCCTTCTATGCCTTTTACCTGCCGCTGCATGATTGGTTGCCCAGCGTGTTTATGAGTGCAGGTGTGTGCGGGGAGAACGACTACAGCATTCTCGGCCTGTCGTTTACGTACTGGACATTGCTCAGTGTTGCCTTGCTCTTGGCGCTGAGCCTGCTAGCTGCCTGGCGTGCAGTGCGCCGCTGACCCTTTAGCGCAAATCTTTTGCAGGTGGCGGTAAAACGCCACCCGCCCTCTTATAAGCGGATTTTTGCCGATTTTTGCCCGAAAATGGCGAGCTATCGCCACTCACTGTGCGTTTGATCACGCATGTTTTGTGGCTGAACCAGCCCTGCAGCCCTGCTGCTACTCTGGCATACGCATTGCGATAAAGCCGGTGCTCTGCGCACAACAACTGAATGTGTCGCCGAATTAATCTGACACGAATGCCAGCCTGCTAAGCCCCATCCTGGCTCGCCGTCAGCACCACAACATAAGAACAACAGGACCATCCGCTATGTTGAAGTCGATCTGCGCCCTCGCCGCTGGCAGCCTGCTGCTGGCGTCTACCACGCTTCACGCGGCAACCGACAAGGGGCCAATCGTGATCAAGTTTGCCCATGTGGTTGCAGACAACACCCCTAAAGGCCAAGGCGCATTGCTGTTCAAGAAACTGGCCGAGGAGCGCCTGGGCGACAAGGTAAAAGTTGAGGTCTACCCCAACTCCAGCCTGTACGGCGATGCCAACGAGCTCGACGCATTGGCTAAAAACGAGGTGCAACTGCTGGCGCCGTCGCTGGCCAAGTTCGAGAAATACACCAAGCAATTGCAGGTGTTCGATCTGCCTTTCCTGTTCGATGACCTGGACGCCGTCAACCGCTTCCAGAAGCGCGCGAAAGGCCGCCAGTTGCTGCGCTCTATGGAAGACCACAACATTGTCGGCCTGGCCTATTGGCACAACGGCATGAAGCAACTTTCGGCAACCAAAGCGCTGCTGGTACCGGGTGACGCAGCCGGTTTGAAGTTCCGTATCCAGCCTTCATCGGTGCTTGAGGCGCAGTTCAACCAGCTCGGTGCCACGCCGCTGGTTATGCCGTTTGCCGAAGTCTTCGACGCGCTGAAAAGCGGCAAAGTGCAGGGGGCGGAAAACCCCTGGTCAAACATTTACAGCAAGCAACTGCACACGGTGCAGCCGTTTATCACTGAGACAAACCATGGCGTACTCGACTACATGCTGGTGAGCAACCCACGTTTCTGGTACGGCATTCCGCACCAGATCCGCATGGAGCTTGAAGGCATCATCGACGAGGTGACCTACGAGGTGAACCGCCAGGCCGAGGCCGCTAACCAGGCCGACCGCGACCGCATCGCCGCAGCCACCGGCACGCAAGTTATCGCCCTTAACGATGAACAACGCGATGCCTGGCGCCAAGCCATGCAGCCGGTGTGGAAACAGTTCGAAGGGGTGATCGGCGCCGACATAATGAAGGCCGCACAAACGGTTAACCGCAACAAGCGTTAAGAGCCTGTTCACGATCTCGCGAGCTAGAGCTACACAAGGCGAAAACAGGTGAGGAAGCGGAGTTTACTGGTGTAAATGAGCACGACTCGTTTCACTCGCCCTGCGGGTCACGCTAAAGCGCGTTAGCCGCAAGCGGGCCGAGCCTGTTTTTAACGCAGTAGGGCCGACGCGCAGCAGATCGTGTGCTGGTTCTAAGACGTGCGCCATCGCACTCCACTGTCTCGCCATGTGCAGTAACCTCCGCGCCGCTCTAGCTAGCCCCTTCTACGTGCCCCAGGTTAATCACCCGGGGCGCTGGCAAAAAGTCGCTACGCTTTAACCTTCGTATAGCGCCTGATGATCCCGATTATTCAAGACTGCTCGCCTGCCTCAACCAAGGACTCTCCTATGTTCAAGTCGATTGCTGCTATAGCCATTGGCACCCTGCTGTTCAGTGCATTCAACCTTTGCCACGCTCAAGAACAGGAGCCCATCCTGATCAAGTTTGCCCATGTCGCCGATGAGCATACGCCCAAGGGTCAAGGTGCCTTGCTGTTCAAACAGCTGGTCGATCAACGCCTGGCAGGCAAGGTCAATGTCGAGGTTTACCCGACTTCCAGCCTATTTGGTGATGACAACGAATTGCAGGCCTTGGCGAACAACGAAGTGCAACTGTTAGCACCATCGCTGGCCAAGTTCGAGAAATACACCAAACAGTTGCAGGTATTCGACCTGCCCTTCCTGTTTGATGACCTAGAAGCCGTCACACGCTTCCAGAAGCGTGCCAAAGGCCGCCAATTGCTGCGTTCCATGGAAGCGCACAACATTATTGGCCTGGCGTATTGGCATAACGGTATGAAGCAGCTCTCGGCAACCAAAGCGTTGCAGGTGCCCAGTGATGCGGCAGGGTTGAAGTTCCGCATTCAACCCTCCAGCGTGCTGGAAGCGCAGTTCTATCAGATCGGTGCCGCGCCTTTGGCGATGCCTTTTGCCGAAGTCTTCGACGCGCTGCAAAGCGGCAAGGTACAAGGTACCGAGAATGCCTGGTCGAACATCTACACCAAGCAGCTGCATACCCTGCAGCCGTTTATCACCGAGACCAACCACGGCGCACTCGACTACATGCTGGTCAGCAACCAGCGCTTCTGGTTCTCCATCCCCCACAGTATTCGCAGTGAGCTGGAAGCCATAATCGATGAAGTGAGTTTTGAGGTTAACCGCCAATCCGAGGCCGCCAATCGCGCTGATCGCCAGCGTATCGAGGCCTCGGGCAGCAGCCAGATCATCAGCCTAAGTGACGAACAACGTGCAACCTGGCGCACCGCCATGCAACCGGTTTGGCAGCAGTTTGAAGCTGAGATTGGCGCAGACATACTCAAGGCCGCGCAAACGGTTAACCGCAAATCCCGCGAATAACCATGCCCCTAAGTCTTAAGCGTCAATACGGCTGCTACCTGTACTGACGCTTAGGGCGCTTCTTGCTCCGACACTTCGAACTCATCCTGCCAACCACCACCCAGCGCCGCGATCAGCTGCACGCTGGCGGTCAGACGATTGCCCAGCAAGCTGAGAGTGGTGCGTTCATTGTTCAGCGCAGTCGCCTGAACACTGACCACGCTGTTGAAGTCCACTGTGCCGGCGCGGTATTGGTTTTCGATCAGGCGCAGGGATTCGCGGGCGGCATCCAGCGCTTCCTGCTGGATCACGGCTTCCTGCTGCAGCACACGCAGTTGCACCAGGTAATCCTCCACCTCGCGGAAGCTGTCGAGCACCGATTGGCGGTATTGCGCCACGGTCTGGTCGTAGGCCGCTTCGCTGCGTTCCAGCTCGGCGCTGCGCGCGCCGCCATCGAACAGGGTCAGCGCCAACTGCGGGCCGAGCGACCAGAAACGGTTGGGCAGATTGATCCAGTCGGCAAAGCTGCTGCCACGGTAGCCGCCGCTGGCGGAAATGGTCAGATCTGGGTACCAGGCGGCTTCGGCGACGCCAATCTCGGCGTTGGCGGCGATCACTCGGCGCTCCGCAGCAGCCACATCCGGGCGCCGTTCCAGCAATTGCGACGGCAAAGCCACGGGGATTACTGGCAACGCGGGCAATTGCTCACGTACGGCAATGCTCAGCTCGCTAGGCGGCACGCCGATCAGCACGGCAATCGCATGCTCCAGCTGCGCACGCTGCCATTTCAGGTCGATGGCCTGAGCCTGAGTGCTTTTCAACTGGGTCAGCGCCTGGCTGACATCGGATTTCGGCACGATGCCGGCGTTGTACTGGTTTTCTGTGAGCTTCAGCGAGCGTTCATAGGCCGCCACAGTGGCATCAAGTAGGCGTTGTTGATCATCCAGCACGCGCAGTTGCAGGTAGTTCTGCACCAGCTCGGCCTGCAAGCTGAGCTTCAGTGCCGCTAGGTCGGCAGCGCTGGCCTCATAGCTGGCGCGGCTGGACTCCAGCGAGCGGCGCAACTTGCCCCAGATATCCAGCTCCCAGGCGGCATTCAGGCCAAGTTCATAACTCTTGCTGATTCCCCCCGCGCTGCTTGTGGTGCTGACGCTACTGGTATTGGAACCATTGCCCTGGCTGCTGCGAGTAGCCCCAGCGCTGCTCGACAGGCTCGGGTAGAACGCCGCGCGCGCGCCGCGCACCAACGCACGAGCCTGGCGGTACTGCGCCTCGCTGGCGGCCAGGTTCTGGTTGGAGATATTCAGCCGCTCGACCAGAGCATTCAGCTCGCTGTCGCCATACAACTGCCACCAGCTGCCACGCTCCAGTGCATCGCCGGGCTTGGCCTGGGTCCAGCCTTCAATCTGTTTGAACTGCACCGGGGTTTGCAGCGGCGGGCGTTGATAATCCGGGCCGATGGCACAGGCGCTCAGGGCCAGACTCAACGCCAGCAAGGTGGGTAAACGATAGGCAGCGAGGGCTTTCATAGCGGGGTTTCCAGGGCAGCGTCAGTGCGCACTCCGCGCCAGCGGTTGACCCGGTGGCGCAGGCGGTCGAAATACAGGTAGATCACCGGCGTGGTGTAGAGGGTCAGCAACTGGCTCAATACCAGCCCACCGACAATGGTGATGCCCAGCGGCTGGCGCATTTCCGAGCCTTCGGCGCTGCTCAGCATCAGCGGCAATGCGCCGAGAATCGCCGCCAGGGTGGTCATCATGATCGGTCGGAAACGCAGCAGGCATGCCTGGCGAATCGACTCATGCGGGCTCATATGCTGCTGACGTTCAAGCTGTAGGGCCAGGTCGATCATCAGAATCGCGTTCTTTTTGACGATGCCGATCAGCAGGAACAGCCCCAACAATGAAATCAGGCTGAACTCGATGCTCATCAATTCCAACGCCAGCAATGCGCCGACGCCGGCCGATGGCAAGGTGGAGAGAATGGTCAGCGGATGGATATAGCTCTCGTACAGTACGCCGAGGACGATATACACCACGACCAGGGCCATCAGGATCATCCATGGCTGATTCTGTTGCGTCTGCTGGAAAGCACCACCGGTACCACCCAGCATGCCTTGAACTTCCGTGGGTAACGCAATGCGCGCAATGGCCCGATCAATGGCCTGGCTGGCTTGATCCAAGCTGACCCCCTCGGCCAGGGAAAAACCGATATTTTCCACGGCAAACTGCCCTTGGTGGCTCACCCGGTCTTCTTCCAGGCTGCGCTCCCAACGGGCAAAGCTGGACAAGGGCACCCGCGCGCCCTCGCTGGTAATCAGCTGAATCTGGTCGAGGGTTTCCGGGTACTCAGCGAACTTCGGATTGATCTCCATGACCACGCTGTATTGATTGAGGCTGTCGTAGATGGTCGACACCTGGCGCTGGCTAAAGGCGTTATTCAGCACAGCGGTAATCATGTTCATATCCACGCCCAGACGCTTGGCCACATCGCGGTCAACCACCAGACGAATCTGCTGAGTGCCTTCGGCCTCTTTGGCATCGATATCGGTCAGCTCTGGCAAGGCCCGCAACGCTTCACGTACGGGGGGCAACCAAGTGCGCAGGGCATCGAGGTCGCCTGACAGCAGCATGTACTCGTTTTCCGAGCTGCGCCCTTCTCGCCCACCGATCTGCAGGTCCTGATCCGGCATCAGGAACATCCGCCCGCCCGGCACTTTCGGCACTGACTGGCGCAGGCGGTTGATTACCGCCTGCGCGTCGACCTTGCGCTCAGTAACTGGCTTCAAGCGCACGATCATAAAGGCGTTGTTGATGCCGCCACTGCCGCCAATAAACCCGGCCACGCTTTCCACTGCAGGATCGGCCAGCACGGCACGGCGATAAATCTCCATTTTCGGCTGCATGACCTGGAATGACAGACCGTCATCGCCGCGAATAAAGCCGATCAATTGGCCGGTGTCCTGCTGCGGCATAAAGGTTTTCGGCACGCTGACAAACAGAAAGATATTCAGCGCGATGGTGGCCAGCAGGCTGAACAACATCAGCAGCGAATGCTTGAGAGCCCAGTCCAGCCCCCGTGCGTAAAACGCCAGCACACGTGTCTGCACAGCCGCGCCCCAGCGTTGCATGATGCTGGGCGGGCGTTCAACAGTGTCGGCCTTGAGCCAGCGCGCACAGAGCATCGGCGTCAGCGTCAGCGACACCAGCAGCGAGATCACGATGGCCACGGCCAGGGTGATGGAAAACTCGCGGAACAACCGCTCGACGATACCGCCCATAAACAGGATCGAGATAAACACCGCGACCAGCGACAGGTTCATCGCCAGCAAGGTGAAGCCCACCTCCCGCGCGCCCTTGAACGCCGCCGCCATCGGCGTTTCGCCGGCCTCGATATGCCGCGAAATGTTTTCCAAAACGACGATGGCATCGTCCACCACCAGGCCGGTGGCAATGATCAGCGCCATCAGCGACAGGTTGTTCAGGGAGAAATCCAGCAGGTACATCACCGCAAAGGTGCCGACCAGCGACACCGGCACGGCCAGGGCCGGAATCAGCGCTGCACGCCAGCGGCCAAGGAAGGCGAACACCACCAGTATCACCAACACCACGGCGATCAGCAGGGTCTGCTCAGCCTCATGCAGGGTGGCGCGTATCACCGGCGAGCGGTCCATCGCCACTTCCAGCTCGATACTGGCGGGGATCACCGCGCGCAAGGCCGGCAACTGCTCGCGAATGCCAGCAATGGTTTCGATGATATTGGCCCCGGTCTGCCGGTTGATGACCAGCAGCACTGCCTGCTCATCGTTGAAGAAACCGCTGTTGTAGCGGTCCTCGACGCCATCGGTCACACTCGCGACATCGCCCAGTCGCACGGCTGCGCCGTCCTGGTAGCGAATGATCAGCGGCAGGTAATCGGCGGCTTTCTCCAGCTGATCGCTGGCCTGTACTTGCCAGTGCCGCTCGGCATCTTCCACCGCACCTTTCGGCCGTTTGGCGTTGGCCGCGCTGATGCTCTGACGCACGTCATCCAGGGCGATGCCGTACTGATCGAGCAAGCGTGGCTCCAACGCCACGCGCACGGCGGGCAAGGAGCTGCCGCCGATCTGCACTTCACCCACACCGGTGACCTGGGCGAGCTTCTGCGCCAGGATGGTCGAAGCCACGTCATACAGCTGGCCCTTGTTGAGCACGTCGCTGGTCAGCGACAGCACCATGATCGGCGCTTGCGACGGGTTGATCTTGGCGTAGGTCGGCATGCTACGCATGCCGCTGGGCAGCAACTCGCGTGAAGCATTGATGGCCGCTTGCACTTCGCGGGCGGCGGCGTTGATGTCCCGATCCAGATCAAACTGGATCATGATCCGCGTACTGCCCTGGCTGCTGCGGCTGTTCATCTGGCTGATGCCAGCAATGGTGCCGAGTGAGCGTTCCAACGGTGTGGCCACACTCGACGCCATGATCTGCGGGCTGGCCCCCGGCAGGCTCGCCTGCACGGTGATCGTGGGGAAATCCATCTGCGGCAGCGGCGCGACCGGCAGCAAACCAAAGCTGACGCCGCCGAGCAACAGAATCGCCAGGCTCAGCAGCAAGGTCGCCACCGGCCGGCGGATAAAGGGCGCGGAGAGGTTCATCGGCTGACCACTAGCCCGGCTGCGCTTCGGCCGCTAATGCGCCGCGACAGGCGATCGAAGTACAGGTAAATCACCGGCGTAGTGAACAATGTGAGGATCTGGCTGAGCAGCAACCCGCCGACCATCACCAGGCCCAGCGGTTGACGCAGTTCAGCGCCGGAGCCGGTGGCCAGCATCAGCGGTATCGCGCCAAACAGCGCGGCCAAGGTGGTCATCAGGATCGGCCGAAAGCGCAGCAGCGCCGCCTGGTAGATCGCCGCTTCCGGCTGCATGCCCTGGTTGCGTTCGGCGTCGAGGGCGAAATCGATCATCATGATCGCGTTCTTCTTGACGATGCCGATCAGCAGAATGATGCCGATGATCGCAATCAGCCCCAGCTCGTTGCCGCTGATCAGCAACGCCAGCAGCGCGCCAACCCCCGCCGAGGGCAAGGTGGAGAGGATGGTGATCGGGTGGATGTAGCTCTCGTAAAGCACGCCGAGCACGATGTACATGGTGACGATGGCCGCGAGAATCAGCAGCAAGGTGCTCGACAAGGACGCACGGAAGGCTTCAGCCGCGCCCTGGAAGCGCGTCTGCACCGCCGGAGGAATGCCGATCCCCTGCTCGACCCGCTCGATCACTGCCACCGCCTCGCCCAGCGATACACCGCTGGCCAGGTTGAATGATAGGGTCGCGGCCGGGAATTGGCCGATATGGTTGATCAACAGGCTGGCGGCGCGTTCCTCGACCTGGGCCAGGGTCGACAGCGCGACCTGCTGGCCGTCGGCGGCCTTGACGTGAATCTGCCGCAACGCCGCCGGGCCAATGCTGCCGGCGTTCTCACTCTCCAGCACCACGCGGTACTGGCTGGACTGGGTGTAAATAGTGGAGATTTGTCGCTGGCCGAAGGCGTCGTAAAGTGCGTTGTCGATATCGGCAATGCTCACGCCCAACCGCCCGGCCATGTCGCGGTCAATCTGCAGAAACACCTGCAGCCCACGGTTCTGCAGGTCGCTGGCCACGTCAGTCAATTCCGGTTGCTCGCGCAGCGCACTGACCAGCTTGGGCACCCACTCTTCCAGCAGGCTGATATCCGGCGACTCCATGCTGAACTGGAACTGCGTGCGACTGACCCGATCCTCGATGGACAGGTCCTGCACCGGCTGCAGATACAGCTCAATGCCAGGAATCCGCGCCAGTTCTGGCCTTAGGCGTTCGATAATCTGGCTGGCACTGACATCGCGCTCGGCCCGTGGCGTCAGGTTGATCAGCAGGCGGCCGCTGTTCAGCGTCGGGTTGTCACCGTCCACGCCGATGTAGGACGACAGACTGGCCACGGCCGGGTCCTGCAGTATCACCTCGGCCAGGCGTTGCTGACGCTCGCTCATGGCGCGGAAGGAAATCGACTGCGGCGCCTCGGAAATGCCCTGGATCACCCCGGTGTCCTGGACCGGGAAAAAGCCCTTGGGCACGACGAGGTAGAGCACTACGGTCAGCGCCATCGTGCCGATGGCTACCAGCAGGGTCAGCGGCTGATGCTTGAGCACCCAGGTCAGCCATACGCCGTAACGGGCGATCATGCCGTCGATTACCGCTCCAGCGGCGCGGTAGAAACGCCCTTCTTCTTCGGGCTTTTCCGCCTTGAGCAGGCGCGCGCACATCATCGGCGTCAGGGTCAGCGACACCACCAGAGAGATCAGAATGGCCACCGCCAGGGTGATGGCAAATTCGCGGAACAGCCGCCCCACCACATCGGCCATAAACAGCAGCGGAATCAGCACGGCAATCAAGGAAATAGTCAGCGACACCAGGGTAAAGCCGATTTGTTTGGCGCCTTTGAGCGCCGCATTTAGCGGCGTTTCGCCCTCTTCCAGATGGCGGGCGATGTTCTCCAGCATGACGATGGCATCGTCCACCACAAAGCCGGTGGCGATGGTCAGCGCCATTAGCGTCAGGTTGTTGATGGTGAAACCGGCCAGGTACATCACACCAAAGGTGCCGATCAACGACAGTGGCACGACGATGGACGGGATGATGGTCGCCGACACCTTGCGCAAAAACAGGAAGGTCACCAGCACCACCAGGGCAATGGCGAGCAGCAATTCATGCTGCACACCCTTGACCGCCGCGCGGATGGTTTCGGTACGGTCGGTCAGTACGCTGACTTCCACGCTGGCCGGCAGGCCCTGGGTCAGATGGGGCAAAAGCGTCTGGATGCGGTCGACCACATCAATCACGTTGGCGCCGGGCTGGCGTTGCACGTTGACCAGCACCGCCTCATTGCGGTTGGCCCAGGCGGCCAGGCGTTGGTTTTCCGCGCCGTCGATAATCTCGGCGACATCTTTAAGGCGCAGCGTGGCGCCGTCCTTGTACCCGAGGATCAACTCGCGGTATTCGTCGACGGATTTCAGCTGGTCGTTGGCATCCAGCTGCGACACCCGGGTCGGGCCGTCGAAGTTGCCCTTGGGCTGATTGACGTTGCTGGCGGTGATCAGCGTACGCACATCGCTGAGGTTCAAGCCATAGGAAGCCAGCGCCTCCGGGTTGACCCGCAATCGCACGGCCGGACGTTGTCCGCCGGCCAAGCTGACCAAGCCAACACCGCTGGTTTGCGCGAGCTTTTGTGCCAGGCGGGTATCGACGAGGTCAAACACCTGCGGCAGCGGCAAGGTGTTCGAGCGGATGGCCAGGGTCAGTATCGGTGTGTCGGCCGGGTTGACCTTGTTGTACACCGGCGGCGCGGGTAAATCGTCGGGCAGCAGGTTGCTTGCGCCATTGATCGCGGCCTGCACTTCCTGTTCGGCCACATCCAGCTTCACTTCCAGGTTAAAACGCAGGGTAATCACCGAGGCGCCGCCGGAGCTGGTCGAGGACATCTGTTTCAGTCCGGCCATCTGACCGAACTGACGCTCCAGCGGCGCAGTGACTGCACTGGTCATCACGTCCGGGCTGGCGCCGGGATAGAGGGTCATTACCCGGATGGTCGGATAATCCACCTCCGGCAGCGCCGAGACAGGCAGCAATCGGTAGGCAATCAGGCCGCTCAGGAAGATCGCCAGCATGATCAGCGTGGTGGCGACCGGGCGCAGGATAAACAGGCGAGAGGCGTTCATTGGGCGCGCGGTGCTCGTTTGCCTTCAGGCGTACCAGGCGCGGGCTGGGCGGCGACCGGTGTGTCGCCAATCACCTCGACCTTGTTGCCGGAGCGCAAACGGTCAGTGCCTTCCAGCACCAGACGATCCCCGGCCTTGAGCCCCTGCTCGACCACGCTGAGCTGGCCGTCACTGGCGCCGATGCTGATCGGCGTCAGCTGCACCTTGTCTTCAGCGTCCACCACATAGGCGAAGGTGCCGCTGGCGCCGAACTGCAGCGCGGCGGCCGGCATCAGGGTGACGTTTTGCAGGGTTTTCACCCGCAGGCGCACGTTGACGAACTGGTTGGGGAAGAGCATTTCTTCGGCATTGGCGAAACGCGCCTTGAGCTTGACCGTGCCAGTGGCGGTATCGATCAGGTTGTCGACGCTCTCCAGCTCGCCTTCGGCCAGTTTGAGTTTTTCACTGCGGTCCCAGGCCTCAACCGCGAGAGTTTCGCCTGCGCGCAGCTGCTGCACCACCGCCGGTAATTCGGCTTCGGGCAGGGTAAACATCACGGAGATTGGCAGGGTTTGGGTAATCACCACCAGTGGCAGTGCATCGCCACTGCTGACCAAGTTGCCCACGTCAGCCTGACGGATACCCAGACGACCGGTAATCGGTGCACGAATCTGGGTGAACTCCAGGTTCAGCCGCGCGGTGGCGACATCCGCTTGCAGGCTCTTGATCCCGCCCCGGTACTGATTGACCAGGGCTTCCTGGGTGTCGAGGGTTTGCTTGGCAATCGAATCTTCGGCGTACAGACCGCGGTAACGCGCTAGGTCCAACTCGGCATTGCGCAGTTGCGCTTGGCTTTCCTGCAAAGCGCCCTGGGCCTGCTGCAAGGCGATTTCATAAGAGCGCGGGTCGATAACCGCCAGCAAGTCGCCGGCTTTGACCTGTTGGCCGTCCCTAAACAGCAGCTTGACTAGCTCACCTTCGACCCGGCCGCGCACATTCACCGTGTTATAGGCGGTGACGGTACCCAAGGACTTGAGCTCAACCGGGAAATCACCTTGCGTCACGTTGGCAACACGCACGGGCACCGGCCCACCATCGCGCCACGGCCCACCGCGTGCGGGTGCTTCCGGCGGGCTGGGCCAGAACCACCACAACAGTAAGGCCAGAACTACCAGCGCAAGCGAGCCGACCAGCCATTGGCGCGACAGGTTACGAGGACGGGTGGTGAGCTGTGTATCAGGCATGGCGACAATCACTTCCTTGGGGAGCGTGAACGATATTCACTATCAGCCACCCTGCAAAGCCTCTTTACCGCCTATTTACCTTTTCCTTACGTAACTAAATGTCTGATCCGAATAGAAAATTGCCGGAACAGTAGTGAACGCTGCGCGGCGATGGCCCGTAAATGATGGCAGGCAGAAATAAAAACGGCCTGCAAAGCAGGCCGTTGGCACAACGTAATCAGCTGTTACTGAAGCGCAGCCATCGCAGCGGCGTAGTTCGGCTCGTCAGCAATTTCGCCAACCAGCTCGCTGTGCAGCACCTTGTCGTTTTCATCCAGCACCACCACAGCGCGGGCAGCTACACCCACCAGCGGACCGCTGGCGATGGCCACACCGTAGTTCTGCAGGAAGTCAGCACCACGCATGGTCGAAAGGTTGATCACGTTTTCCAGGCCTTCAGCACCGCAGAAACGCGCCTGGGCAAATGGCAGGTCAGTGGAAATGCACAGCACCACGGTGTTGGCCAGTTTGCTGGCACCGGCGTTGAACGTACGCACGGAGGTGGCGCAGGTTGGGGTATCAACACTTGGGAAAATGTTCAGGACTTTGCGCTTGCCGGCCAGGCTGGCCAGGCTCACGTCGCTCAGGTCGCCGGCAACCAGGCTAAACGCCGGCGCTTGCTGACCAACCTGCGGCAGTTGACCGGTAACTTCAACCGGGGAGCCTTTGAGGGTGACTTGTGCCATTGGAAACGATCCTTATCAGTGGATTTGAGGGGCGGTGAACAAGTAAGGGGGCGAACCGGCCAAATGGCAAGCACGCGCCCCTGCAAAGAGGGCAAGCAGAGCTGACCGTTGAGTCAGACTACCCTGCTCGCCCAGGCGACACATCAATTTTTTGCGAAGTGATCCTTGGTCAGCTTGACCACGATCGGACTGAGCAACAGCAGCGACAACAGGTTAGGAATCGCCATTAGGCCATTGAGGGTATCGGCCACCAACCAGGCGAAGTCCAGCTGGGCAATCGCACCGAACGGCACGGCTACCACCCAGAGAATGCGGAACGGCAGGATCGACTTGGTGCCGACCATGTATTCCCAGCACTTCTCACCGAAGTAGCTCCAGCCGAGGATGGTGGTAAAAGCAAACACCACCAGGGCCAACGTCAGGATATAACCGCCGACGCCTGGCATCGCCTGTTCGAAAGCTGCTGCTGACAGCGCTGCACCGCTGGCACCGCTGGTCCACACGCCGGAGGTGATGATCGCCAGGCCAGTCATCGAGCAGATGATGATGGTGTCGATGAAGGTCCCGAGCATGCCGATCATCCCCGAACGTACCGGGCTGTTGGTGGTGCCAGCCGCCTGAGCGATACCTGCAGTACCCAGACCTGCTTCGTTGGAGAAAATACCGCGCGCCACACCGAAGCGAATCGCCGCCATCACCGCCGCACCGGCAAAACCACCGGTAGCAGCAATCGGGGTGAAGGCGTAGGTGAAGATCATTTCAAAGGCTTTGGGGATTTCCGATGCATTGACCACCAACACCACCATGGCGGCGATGATGTAGGCCACGCACATAAAGGGCACCAGGGTCGCTGCGACCTTACCGATACGCTTGATGCCGCCGAGGATCACCATGCCGACAATCACCATGGTCACCACACCGGTAACCCACAACGGAATGTTGAAGGTGGTCTGCAGAGCTGCGGCCATGCTGTTGACCTGCACCATATTGCCGATACCAAAACCGGCAAAGCCGCCGAAGATGGCGAACGCGGTACCCAGCCACAGCCACTTCTTGCCCAGGCCATTCTTGATCGCGTACATCGGACCGCCGACGTGCTCGCCGCGCTCATCCTTCTCGCGGTAATGCACCGCAAGCACCACTTCGCAGTACTTGGTAGCCATACCGACCAGTGCGGTACACCACATCCAGAACAACGCACCGGGACCGCCGAGGAAAATCGCTGTGGCTACACCGGCGATATTGCCGGTACCGACAGTGGCGGCCAGGCAGGTCATCAGGGCCTGGAACGGGCTGATTTCACCGCTCTCGGCATCGCCTTTCTGACGGCCTTGCCACATCAGTTTGAAGCCCGCGCCGATCTTGCTCAGAGGCATGAATTTCAAACGCAACATGAGGAACAGACCGGTGCCGAGAATCAGCACCAGCATGGGCGGGCCCCAGACCACGCCATTGAGTTGATTGACCAAGGTGTTGACGAATTCCATGCTCATTTCCTTATTCTTGTAGTGAACGCGAGGTGGGTAGCCATCGCTTGTCCGATTGCCGGGTAGGCCAAACTGATGAGCAGAATGCGAACCGGGTTGGCGCGCCTGCAAACAGCGGATCGGGCTATACCAGCCAGCACAACGACTGCCAGGTATCAGCGGCGGTCAGTATATGAAGACTGTGATAGTGGTTTTCACTGTTTAGATTTCAACGCTCAGACGTTTTGAGCGAGGGGAGCAATTTAAACGCGAATTAACAGGCTTAATCCAGCATCCTCCCGCAGAAACATGGCCTAGAAATCGCGCCGATAGAACAAATCCAGAGAGCTCGCCAACCCGCTTGCAGCCTCTAGGTAGAGCCGTCGGCTCAGTTCATAGCGCAAGGCGATGGTATTTGCCGGTTCGAACACCCCCACGCCGTAGCGCAGGCTCAATCGCTCCGAGAGGTTGCCGCTGGCGACCACGCTGGTGGTTACTCCAGAACCCTGGGTATCGAGTTGAAAATCACTGATACCCAAGCCCTGCGCCAGGTTATTGACCAACGGTGCACTGCCGGCCATCCCCAGGGCCAGCGCAGCTTGTGCCAGCATCGTATTGTCACCACCGCCCTGCCCCAGTGGCCGCCCCATAACCAGGTAAGACAACGCCTGTTCCTGACTCATGGCCGGTTCGGAAAACACCGTACTGGTCGGTTGCGCGGCATTGCCACTGAGGCGTAAACCAGCCGTCACGCCATCGACCTGGCGCACAGCCTCGATATCAAGAAATGGCTGATCAATCGGCCCGGCGAACAGCAGGCGTGCGCGGCGTACGTTCAGGCGCTGGCCGTAGGCGCGGAAACGGCCCTTGTTCAGGCTCAGCTCGCCGCGTGTATCCAGGTCATTGCCAATGTGTACGCGCCCCAGCAGCTCGGCATCCAGTCCAAAGCCGCTGAAGGTAAGGCGCTGTTGACCCACTTCAACGTCAACATCCATGGCGATGGCCGTCGCCTGCTGCTGCGGACTGTCGCGCCCTACCACCTGGGCGTCACTGGACACCTGTACCGTTGAGGGCGGCAGCTCGCGCACCTCAATCTTGCCGCTGGGGATCAGTACCTTGCCGGCCAGCGACAGCTGCTCATCACGCAGGCTTAAACGCAGATCCGGTTCGACCTCCAGCGCGGCATAGGGCTCAACAGTGACCGGTAGACGACTGCCTCGCAGCTGCATGTTCGCCACCAGCCCATCGGCCCAGCTCAGCTCGCCATTCAGACTGCCCTGCCCTTGCTCACCGCTACGCCAATCGCCCTCCAGCAGCAACCGCTCGCCTGCGATCTGCGCCTGCAATTGCAGCTGCTCGATGTTCATCGGCAGTTCAGCGCCGCTTATTCCGCCATTCAGCACGCGCAGGTTGCCGTTGATCTGTGGTGCCAAAAGCACTCCCGACAATGTGCCCGCGCCATTCAGTTGCCCAGCGATACGCTCGACCATCGGTACAAACGGGCGGGCCAGGGCCAAGTCCAGGCCATTCAGGCGGAAGCTGCCAGACAACGGCTTGCTCGCCGGACGCGGATCCAGTTGCGCCTGCAGCGACAGCTCGCCAATGGTTGGGCCACGCAGCTCCAGCAGGCTATCGATGCGCTGCGGGCGCAACTGTGTACTCAGGCGCAGGCTGTCGTAGGCAAACTCCAGCCACTGCTGCTGATCACGAATGCGCCAGATGCCGCTGCCGGCATCCAGTTCCAGGCTGCCATTCGGACCGCTGGCCGGCATATCGAGCTGCAGCCGACCATTGAGCTCACCCTGCCAGCTGAAATCCTTCGGCCACAGCGCCGCCAAGCTCTCCATGGGGAAGTTGCTCAGCTGGTAGTTGAGCTTGGGCTGCGGCAGCAGGCGCTGCTCCGTGCCGCACAGACTGGCCTCGCCAGAACGCCAGCAATGCGCGCCCAGGCTGAGCTGCCCATTGGCCAGCCGCACCAGCGTGGCCGGCTGTTGCAGGCGCCAATCCTGGCCACCGCTTTGCACCTCGCCACTACTCAGGCTGCCGCGCCAGTTACCCTTGTCCAGCTTGCCGTCCAGGGCCAGCTGGCTTTGCAACAAGGGACCTTGCAGGTGCAGCTCAAGACTTTGTTGCTGCTGATCACCAGCGGCTGTGACATCCAGGCGCCCCAACTCGGTTTCACCCAGCTGAATACCCAATGCCTCCAGGGTGATTCGGCCACGCTGGGCACTGTTCAGGCTGGCGTCGAGCTTGAGCTGTTGCAGACGTTGATCGTCATAGGCCAGGCGCTGACCTTGCAGCTGCAACTGGCCCTGGGGTGCTTGCAGACTCCCAGCCAGGTCCAGCTGACCATTAAGGTGCCCCTGCAAGCCTGACCAAAGCTGCCCCAATCGCGGCATCGCTAGTAATAACCGGCCGCTCAGCTGTTGCTGCAAGGCGGCCTGACCGCTGATGCGGTTATCACCCAGGCGGATATCCAGGGCACTCAGCTCGCCCTGCTCCAGGCCGCCGGCAAACTTGGCCAGCAACTTGGCTGGCTGACCGCGCAAGCGACCGCTGAGATCAATATCGGCATTAAGGTTGAGCTGCTGATTGATCAGGCTGCCAGAGCTGTTCAACGGCCCCGCCAGGCTGCCGGGTAGCTCGGCCAGCCAGTAGGCTGGATCAAGCTGACTCAACTGCAAACGCACATCCCAACTCAGCTGCTCGGCAAAACCCAAGCTGACCTGGCCTTCGGCGCGGCCCTGGCCGGCCTGCATACGCAGCTCTGGCAGATACAGCTTCTGTAGATCGCCACTCAGCGGGCTTTGCAGGCTAAAGGCGCCGGCCGGGCTATCCAGCTCGGCGGCGAAATGCCCGAGGTAATTGCCATCCTGATAAGCCAGCTCGCCATTAAGCACACGCAACGCTACGGGTGCTGGCTCCTCCAGCGGATAAAGGCGCTGCCAGGGGAAGCTCTGCCAGTTGAAGCGGCTGTCCAGGCTCAGACCCTGCTGCCAGTTCAGCTCGCCGCTGAGCTGTACCTGCTGCTCCGGTTCGGCGGTCAAGCTCAGGTTGCTGATGGCCGCGCCGTCAGCCTTGAGCAGCCCCGCCAGCGCCATAGCAATAGGCCCTTCAGTTGCTGGCAGGCTGGCACTGCCGATGAACTGATAACCCGCCTGCAAATCGCCCTGGGCATTGAGCTCAACCTGCTCAAGGTTAAGGGTGTCGGGCAGCTCAGCGCTGGCTTTGAAGCTGGCGACCTGCAAGCGCAGTTGCGCCGGCAGGTGTTCAGCCAAAGGCTGTACCCAACCGCTCAGCTCGCCGGTCAGATAGCCGCGGCTGCTGGCCGAGACCTGCACCCGCTCGCGCAGCTCACCGTTGAGCTGCAGTGCCACCGGCCAGGCCTGCTGCTCGGGCGCAGGCAGTCGTAGCTGTCCGTTCAGTTGCAGCGGCCAGTTGCCGGAGGTTTGCACCTGGCCCTGCACCGCCAGCTGCAGATCGGTGGTGCGCAGGCTGAGGTTATCGACCTGAATACTCTGCGCAGTCCAACGCGCGGCCAGCTGCAGGCCTTGCAGCTGCTCAATGCCATTGAGCTGCAGGCTGTCGATTTGTACCTGACCCACTTGCAGCGCCAGCGGCAGGCTCAGATCCGGCAGGCTGAACGGCTCACTGCTGGGCTGCTCATCGTCAGGGAAAACCAGGCTGATCGGCCCGCTGCGCAGTTGCTCGATACACAACGTCAGGCGTAACAGGCAGGTAGGCGACCAATCCAGGCTAGGCGTCATTACCTGCACGCTATTCTCACCTTGTTGCCAGCGCAGCTGTGTCGCGCTCCAGCTACCGCCTAGGCGGCCATCGAAGTCGTCCACCTGCAAGCCCGGCACCTGAGCCAATAACCAGCGGCTGCCGCCCTGGGTGCCCAGTAGCAAGCTCAGGCTGATGGCCAGCACAAGCAGCAGGCCCAGCAGACTGAACAGCCCATAACGTAACCAGCGCTTCACAGTTCCGGCCCCATGGAAAAATGCAGGCGCACGCCGCCCTGGTCATCCAATGGATGCGCCAGATCCAGGCGCAACGGTCCGAGTGGTGATACCCAACGCACGCCCAGACCCACGGCACTTTTCAGCGACGGAAGCTGCAGCGAGTCAAAGGTATTGCCCTGATCGAAGAAGCTCGCCAAGCGCCAGCGCTCAGTCAGGCTGTATTGGTATTCCAGGCTGCTGGTAAAGAGGTAGCGCCCACCGATCTTGTCGCCGGCGCGGTTTTCCGGCGACAGGCTCTGGTAGTCATAGCCGCGCACGCTCTGGTCACCACCTGCGAAGAAGCGCAGGGACGGCGGCACCTTGGCAAACCCATCGGATTCAGTGCCACCCACCTGCACCCGCCCCAGCAGTCGATGGCGCTTGAATACGGTGGTCAGACCCTTGAGTTGGATATTGCCGTGCAGCACATTGGCATCGGACAACAACCCCTTGGCCGCGCCGGACAGATCAAACTGCAGGCGGTAGCCGTGGTTGGGGTCGATCTGGTTATCACTCTGCAGGTAGGAATAACTCAGGCCTGGCATCAGCAGCGTGCTGGTCCCCGCGTCATCGCCCAGGTCGTACTGTTCGTGCTGCCATTTCAGCGACAACACGCGCTGCCAGCCGCTGTCGAGTTTGCTGTGCCATTCCGGGCCAAAGGTCAGCAGACGGCTGCTGCTGTCGGTATTGGCCAGGTCTTCGGCCTGATAGCCGCCGGCCACACGCAATTTATCGGTCAGCGGCGGATCGAGCGGCACGTCGTACCACAGGCCAACATTCTGCCGCGGCGCCGACAGTTCGAACTCTGCGCCATAGCTATGCCCTTGCGGATTGGCCCAGTGCCGCGTCCAGTTAGCCCGGCCACGCGGCCCCACGTCGGTGGAAAAACCCAAGCCCAGTCCCATGCTGCGTGGCTTGCGCGCCTGCAATTGAACCTGCACAGGGATCTGTTCACCACTGGCAGTACTGGGGTTGGCATCCACCTGCACCGACTCGAAATAACCACTGGAGCGCAGCGCCTGATACAGCTCGGCAATCAGTGCCGAGTCATAGGGCGTATCCGCCGGGAACGGCACCATGCGCTGCAGCAATTGCTCATCGAAGGGCGCATCGCCGACAAAACTCACCGCGCCCAGTTGATAGCGCGGGCCGCTGAGATAGATCAGTTCGATATCGGCAACCCCGGCCTCGGGGTCGATTGTGAGTTTTTGACGACTAAAGCGCCCGGCGAAGAAGCCATAACGCGAGGCCTGATTCTGAATTTCGCGCTTCGCGGCGTCGTACTGACCGTGGTTAAGTTGTGCCCCACTACGCAATTGCGGGTCATTGGGCGTACGAAAGGCTCGCAGTTGCGCCGCTGGGCCTTCGACGCGCACCACCACATCACGCAAACGCACCGGTTCACCCGGCTGAATGCGTACGGTCAGGCGCGGTGTTGCGCCCTCGCTGACTTCAGTAGTGATCTGCGCCTGGTAGAAGCCCAGCGCCTGGGCGGCTTTCTCTGCCTGGTTTTCGGCGACCCGACGAAAGCGCTGCAAGGCTTCGGCATCACGCTCACCCAAGCTGCCGATGTAGCCCTCGATATTGCTTTTCAGCGCGCTGTTGGCCGGCTCAACCCGCACACGCAACTGTGCTTCGGCCAGGGCCGTAGCACTCAGCAGCAGAAGAAACAGCGCGGTGAAAAGGTGAAGATGAACAGGCATGAGGGCGATGCTAGCACGAGCTCAGGGCCGATTTAGAGCACCAGTGCGGGCAAATAGTTGCGACTCGATGTGTCTGTAGACACACCGAGCAGGCCGTGATCAAGCACTGGCCTTGATTGCCAGTTGCGGGCTTGGATGAAAGAAAACGTGCTCGATAATCGGGCCGATGGCCACCTCGCCGATTTCTTCGTAACCCTGACGTTTATAGAACTCCAGGTAGTGTCCATTGCCCGTATCCAGTACTACACCCTGGGAACTGGCGTCTTCGGCGCACCAGTTGTGCAGTGCTTCAAGCAGTTGCTCGCCAAGGTTTTTGCCCTGGTATTCCGGATGAATGCCCAGCAGCGGCAACACGTGGTAGGGCCCCGGCGGCAGGCAGGCGATCACTGCATCGTGGTATTCCAGATAGCGCTTGGTGCAACGGAAGCCGGTGGTCAGCAGCATGCGCATGCGCCAGCCCCAGCTTTCGGTGATGTCCATGCGCCGCTGTGGCGGAGCGATCAACGCCATGCCGATCAGTCGATCGTCGATAAGCAAGCCAATCGCCGGCAGGTCTTCGGCAAAGTGCTGCTGCACCAACTCACGTACAGTGGCGCGTACGCGCTGGTCATAGCCTGGCCGCTCGGCTTCAAACAGGTAGGCAAAGGTGGGGTCGTGACGATAGGCGTGATACAGCAGCGAGCGTGCTTCGCGGGCATAGCCACTATCGAGCATACGTACTTCGGCGAGACTGTTGGGCATCGAATTGACCTCTGTTGTTCTTGATTTACTGGGCCTGCAGCCACGTTAGCACCGCGCACCCTGCGCCGCCACAGGCTGGCCGGCAGGGCCGCTAATCGGCTAGCATCGCGCGTTTTCCAGAGCCACAGCCAGGACTGCCGCCCATGAAGATCGTCTCCTTCAATATCAATGGCCTGCGTGCACGCCCGCATCAACTGGCAGCATTGATCGAGAAACACCAGCCGGATGTGATCGGCCTGCAGGAAACCAAAGTTGCCGACGAGCAGTTCCCCGAGGCGGATATCCGTGAGCTCGGCTACCACGTGCACTACCATGGCCAGAAAGGCCATTACGGTGTCGCCCTACTCTCGCGCCAGGAACCACTGAGCCTGCACAAGGGCTTTCCCGGCGACGCCGAAGACGCGCAGCGACGTTTTATCTACGGCACCTTCGCCGATGCCCAAGGCAACCCGGTGACGGTGATGAACGGCTACTTTCCGCAAGGCGAAAGCCGCGACCATCCGACCAAGTTCCCGGCAAAACAGCGTTTCTATGCCGACCTGCAACAGCTGCTGCTGAGCCAGTTCAGCCCCGAGCAAGCGCTGGTGTTGATGGGTGATATCAATATTTCGCCGGAAGACTGCGACATCGGCATTGGTGAGCCTAATCGCCTGCGCTGGCTGAAAACCGGCAAATGCAGCTTTCTGCCAGAAGAGCGCGAGTGGCTGGCCACCCTGAAGAACTGGGGCCTGGTTGACAGCTTCCGCCATCTCAACCCCACAGTGAATGACCGTTTCAGCTGGTTCGATTACCGCAGCCGTGGCTTCGAAGACGAACCCAAGCGCGGTCTGCGCATCGACGTGATTCTCGCCTCCCAGGCTTTGCAGGCGCGGATCAAGGACGCCGGCGTCGACTACGACCTGCGCGGTATGGAAAAGCCATCGGACCACGCGCCCATCTGGCTGGAATTGGCGCAGTAGGCTGCAATAGAGCCTTCACATAGATAAGTGACTGTCATATTGCAGTCACTTTTTTGTCTTATCGTCGCGGCACTTTCACTCACCCATATAAGGTGTTTGCCGCATGCTGCGCGCCTCCTCTGCCTTCGAACGTGACACCTGGATTCGCACCGTCAGCTTTTTGCTGCTCGGCTCCATCTGCTACGCCCTGCCCTGGTCAGTATTTGCCGCCCTGCCAGTCCCAAGCGACAACAGCAGCGTATTGCGCATACAGGGCTCAAACACCATTGGTGCGCGGTTGGGCCCGGCATTGGTCAAAGGCCTGCTCGAGGAACAAGGCCTGAGCGCAATCCGCGTCGAAGCAGGCAATGCAGAAAACGAGCAGACAATCATCGGCAAAACCACCGATGGCCGCAGTGTGAGCATCGAGGTAGCGGCCCATGGTTCGGGCACTGGGTTTACCTCACTGGCCGACGGCAGTGCTGAACTGGCGGCCTCTTCCCGGCCGATCAAGGACAGCGAAGCCACTAGCCTGCTGAACTTGGGCGACCTGAAAAGCGCCAGCGCCGAGCAGATCATCGCCCTCGATGGCCTGGCTATTATCCTGCACCCGAATAACCCGCTGGGGGCGCTGAACACGGCACAACTGGCACAGATATTCGCTGGCGAGATCAGCAACTGGTCGCAACTCGGCGCTCCGGCTGGCGCCATCACCCTGTACGCCCGGGATGATAAATCCGGCACCTTCGACACGTTCAAGGAGCTGGTGCTGAGCGCCAACGGCAAAGCCTTGGCGGCCAGCGCCAAACGCTTTGAGTCGAGTGAAAAACTCTCAGACGCAGTCAGCCAGGACCCTAATGGCATCGGCTTTATTGGTCTGCCGTATATCCGCCAGGCCAAAGCGCTGGCGATTGCCGCGGGTGATTCGCAACCCATGCTGCCAAGCCTGACCCTGATCGCCACCGAGGATTACCCGCTGTCGCGACGGTTGTTCTTCTACAACCAGCCAGAGTTGAGCAACCCTTGGGGACGCGCTCTGGTGCAGTTTGCTCATAGTCCGCGCGGCCAGGCGATCGTTGAACAGAGCGGATTTATTGCGCAGACCGTTCAAGCGGTAAAAATCCCCGTAAACCCGCAGATGCCGGCGAATTACCAAGAGCTGGCCGAGAATGCGCAACGTCTGTCGGTAAACTTCCGTTTTCAGGAAGGCAGCGCCACTCTCGACAATAAAGCCCTGCGTGATCTCAACCGGCTGATGACCTACCTAAACGAGCAGAACAAACTGCGCGATAAAGTGGTGCTGGTTGGGTTTGGCGATACCAAAGCTGATACCGCCCGCGCTGAACTGCTGTCGAAACTGCGCGCCATGGCAGTGCGCCGTGAACTGAACAAAGGTGGCGTGATCTTCCGCGACATCATCGGCCTGGGTGATGAGCTGCCAGTGGCCGCCAACAGCGGTGATGATGGGCGGATCAAGAACCGCCGGGTAGAAGTCTGGGTTTATTGAGCCTGGCTCAGCCCCGGCGATGTTTGCAGGTATTGCTGCATTAGGCAGTGATTAACAACGCCGAGTGGCTAAGCTGAACAAACTTTCTCGCCTCTACTTGAGGTTCTGCCATGCTCGTTACACCTCTGCGGTTGATCCTGCTACTGGCACTGCTGGTCGTACAAACCGTCCAGGCCGAGGTGTTCCGCGTGTTTGGCGCACACGATGGCTTCCCCAAATACTTTGAGGAGGATGGTGAGGCCAAGGGCATTGTCGTGGACATCAGTAAACACTGCCTGAACCAGATGCAGGTGCCCTACCAGATCCAGCTGCTGCCATGGAAACGCGCCTACACCATGGCCGAACGCAGCGAAGGCGGCGTAATTGGTTTGTCGATCAGTGATGAGCGGCTGGCCCTGTTCGACTTTTCCGAAGCAATTTTCACCGAACATATCGTGCTGGTGGTGCAGAAAGGCCGCGAGTTTGCTTACCAGAACATCACTGACCTGAAAGACAAGCTGATCGGCGCCACTATCGGCACCAGCTATGGCACTGCCTATGACGAAGCCGTGGCCAACGGCACCCTGACCATCGTCGGCTTCAATGACACTCGCAGCGGTCTGGGCATGCTGCAGCGCGGGCGCATTGATGCGATCCTGGTCGGATCCAGCGTTGATATCAGCCGGCTCGCCCAGAGCTGGCCTGGCTTGCAGGCCGATGCCTTCACAACGTTGCCGGTGCAGTTCAAGAGTGACAGCAAGCACATGGGCATCGCCAAAACGCTGAAGATGGGCTGGTTCCTGGAGCAGTTCAATCAGTGCCTGAAGAATGGCCACGACACAGGCATTTTTGCCCCAATCATCTACCAATACAGCAACTAAATCGCCCGCGCAGGTGCTTGCCAAGTTTGCTGCGAGAGCCTAATGCTTTGGCCATGTCTGTGTTGGTGATTGCCGACATACACAGCCCTTCAGGAGCATTGATCGTTTGAGCTCACCGAGCATTCTTATCGAGCCTCTGGCGCAGCGCGGCAAGCTGCGTTGGCAAGTGCGCATGGGTCGACGTAGCCTGATCTTCCATGAGGAGCACGCCGCCCGTGCCTTCGCTGCGCAACTGCATATGCGTTTGCTATGGCTGCAAGAGCATGCCAACACGGATGATGAGTTTGCCCCGCCGGGCAAATCATACGAATAGCCTGTGCTTTCTTTGCTAAGGGCTTTAGCCGCGACACGTTCACGATCAATCGCGACTAAAGACCTCCCCACATAGACTGGCAAACAACGACAGAGCATGCCTAAAACAGCACTGCCCACAACGCACAAGGCCCGCAATTGCGGGCCTTGTGCGTTTTCAGTGACGTGCCCGGCGCCTTAGCGGCTAGCTTTCATCACATCCTTGGACACGTACTTGCCGATCTCGAACTTGCCGATCGCCGCGCGATGCACTTCGTCCGGGCCGTCAGCCAGACGCAGGGTGCGCTGCATGGCGTACCAGTAGGCCAGCGGGAAGTCGTTGCTAACCCCTGCGCCGCCGTGAATCTGGATGGCGCGGTCAATCACTTTCAGCGCCACGTTCGGTGCGACCACCTTGATCTGGGCGATCTCACTGGCGGCAATCTTGTTACCAACGGTGTCCATCATGTACGCCGCGTTCAGCGTCAGCAGACGTGCCATGTTGATTTCCATGCGCGAGTCGGCGATGTGATCAATGTTGCCGCCCAGACGCGCCAGCGGTTTGCCGAAAGCGGTGCGGCTGATGGAGCGCTCGCACATCAACTTCAGTGCGCGCTCGGCCATGCCGATGGAGCGCATGCAGTGGTGAATACGGCCTGGGCCAAGGCGACCCTGGGCAATTTCAAAGCCACGGCCCTCACCCAGCAGCACGTTTTCGTAAGGTACACGGACGTTTTCGAACAGTACTTCCGCATGGCCGTGCGGCGCATCGTCGTAACCGAACACCGGCAGCGGGCGCAGCACTTTCACACCCGGGGCATCCATCGGCACCAGAATCATCGAGTGCTGTGCATGGCGCGGGCCATCCGGATTGGTCAGGCCCATGAAGATCATGATTTTGCAGCGCGGGTCGCACGCACCCGATGTCCACCATTTGCGGCCGTTGATCACCCACTCATCACCCTGACGCACAGCGCTGGCCTGCATATTGGTGGCATCGGAGGACGCTACACCGGGCTCGGTCATGGCGAAGGCGGAACGGATGGTGCCGTCCAGCAGCGGCTTGAGCCACTGCTCTTTCTGCGCTTCATTGGCATAGCGCACCAACACTTCCATGTTGCCGGTGTCCGGCGCGGCACAGTTGAACGGCTCGGCGCCGATCAACGAGCTGCCCATGATTTCCGCCAGCGGCGCGTATTCAGTGTTGGTCAGGCCGGCACCCAGCTCGGACTCCGGTAGAAACAGGTTCCACAGGCCTTCGGCTTTAGCCTTGGCTTTCAACTCTTCCATAATCGCAGTGGGCTGCCAGCGATCGCCTTCATTGACCTGCTGCTCGAACACGGCTTCGGCTGGATAGACATGGGTCTCCATAAACGCGGTGACGCGCTCACGCAGCTGCTGAACCTTGGGGGAGTAGGCGAAATCCATG
>Ga0155449_1073_pt1 | contig 52259 bp, 49 predicted proteins | sample RifCSPhighO2_02_FD_111897 | JGI IMG/M metagenome (GOLD analysis project Ga0155449, IMG submission 111897) | Pseudomonadales bacterium RIFCSPHIGHO2_02_FULL_60_43 | reverse complement strand
GGGATTTTAGGAGCACGTCTTATGAGCTTCGGCGCCGATGAAGAAATCCTCCAGGACTTCCTGGTAGAGGCCGGCGAGATTCTTGAACTACTGTCTGAGCAGCTTGTAGAGCTGGAAAGTCGCCCGGACGACATGAATCTACTCAACGCCATTTTTCGCGGGTTTCATACCGTCAAAGGTGGTGCTGGCTTTCTCCAGCTCAATGAGCTGGTGGAATGCTGCCATATCGCAGAAAACGTCTTTGACATCCTGCGTAAGGGTGAGCGGCGCGTCGACTCCGCGTTGATGGATGTGGTGCTGGAAGCACTGGATGCCGTCAACAGCATGTTTACCGAGGTCCGTGAACGTACCGATCTCACTCCGGCTACGCCTGAGCTGCTTGCCGCCTTGGCGCGTTTGGCTGAACCGGCGGGTGCTGATGATACCGCACCCGTTGAAGCACACGCTGAGCCTGAGCTGGAATCTGAACCTGAGGTTGCAGTCGAGGTTGAAGAGGCCGCTGGCGATATCACAGACACTGAATTCGAGCAGTTATTAGGCGCCTTGGGGGACTCACCGGCGCCAATGGCCGCGGCTGCCAGCAGTGATGAAATCACTGATGATGAGTTTGAGTCGTTGCTTGATCAGCTGCATGGCAAAGGCCAATTTGTAGCACCTGATGTAGCTGTAGCTCCCGCTGTGCCTGCTGTGGCGGCACCTGCTGCAACGGCCACGGGCGGTGATGAAATCACCGACGATGAATTTGAATCGTTGCTTGATCAGTTGCACGGTAAAGGTCAGTTTGCGCCTCCTCCTGTATCGGCACCTGCTGCACCTGAAGCGGTGGCTGAGTCCGCTGCTGCGCCGAGTGGCGACATCACGGATGATGAGTTTGAAGCACTGCTTGATCAGCTGCATGGCAAAGGCAAGTTTGTTGAGCCTGAAGCGATCAAACCTGTAACGCCTGCGCCGACTGCCAAGCCTGCAGAGCCTGCCAAAGCGGCCGCCAAACCTGCGGCAAAACCTGCCGCTAAGGTTGAGCCTGCAAAAGCTCCTGCAGCTCCGGTCGCTGCGCCTGTTGCTGAGAAGGCTGCGCCGCCCAGTGAAGCGGAAACCACTGTACGGGTCGATACCGCACGGCTCGACGAAATCATGAACATGGTTGGCGAGTTGGTGCTGGTGCGAAATCGCTTGGTGCGACTTGGATCAAGCAGTGGCGATGAGGCTATGTCTAAAGCGGTGTCGAACCTGGATGTGGTGACGGCTGACTTGCAGACAGCGGTAATGAAAACCCGCATGCAGCCCATCAAGAAGGTGTTCGGGCGCTTCCCTCGGCTGGTTCGTGATTTGGCGCGAAACCTTAAGAAAGAGATCAACTTGGAGTTGGTCGGTGAAGAAACTGACCTCGACAAGAATCTGGTTGAAGCCTTGGCTGATCCGCTGGTCCACTTGGTGCGCAACGCGGTTGACCATGGTATTGAAACCCCGGAAGAGCGTGAAGCCTCAGGTAAGGCGCGTGGCGGTAAGGTGATATTGTCCGCTGAGCAGGAAGGTGATCACATCCTCTTGTCGATCTCTGACGATGGCAAGGGCATGGACGCGGATGTACTGCGCGCCAAAGCCGTGGAAAAAGGCTTGCTGGATAAAGACGCGGCCGACCGTCTCAATGAGTTCGAATGCTACAACCTGATCTTTGCCCCGGGCTTCTCGACCAAGACTGAGATTTCCGATGTGTCTGGGCGCGGCGTGGGCATGGATGTGGTGAAAACCAAGATTTCCCAGCTCAACGGCACGGTCAATGTGTTTTCGGTCAAGGGGCAGGGCTCAAAAATCGTTATCAAGGTGCCGCTGACCCTGGCGATCATGCCGACACTGATGGTGATGTTGGCCAATCAAGCGTTTGCTTTCCCGCTGGTCAACGTGAATGAGATTTTCCACCTCGATCTGTCGCGAACCAATGTGGTTGACGGCCAGGAAGTGGTGATCGTGCGCGACAAGGCGTTGCCGCTGTTCTATCTCAAGCGTTGGTTGATCGGCAGTGCAGCACACGTGGAGCAGGGTGAGGGCCATGTGGTGATCCTCACTGTTGGCAGTCAGCGTATTGGCTTCGTGGTCGATCAACTGGTCGGACAGGAAGAAGTGGTCATCAAGCCGCTGGGCAAAATGCTACAGGGCACGCCAGGCATGTCGGGTGCAACCATTACCGGTGATGGTCGTATTGCCCTGATTCTTGACGTGCCGAGCATGCTCAAGCGTTACGCGCGGCGCATCTGATTGTTAGCGGCGCAGCTATCTGTGGCGCCGTTTAGGAGTGTTTATGGCTGTTAAGGTGTTGGTGGTTGATGACTCCGGTTTTTTCCGCCGGCGCGTGTCGGAAATTCTTTCAGCCGACCCGAATATTCAGGTAATCGGCACCGCCACTAACGGCCGTGAAGCCATCGAGCAGGCGCAGGCGCTCAAGCCCGATGTGATTACCATGGATTACGAGATGCCGATGATGGATGGCATCACCGCTGTACGTAACATCATGCAGCGCTGTCCGACACCAGTACTGATGTTCTCCTCGCTAACCCATGAAGGTGCGCGGGTGACTTTGGATGCGCTGGAAGCCGGTGCGGTAGATTTTCTACCAAAGAACTTTGAGGACATTTCGCGTAATCCAGAGCGGGTTAAGCAACTGCTTTGCGAGAAAATTCACACGATTGCCCGCAGTAATCGTCGCAGTTTCAGCCCATCACCTGTCTCTACTCCCGCAGCTATACCTGCTGCAGCAGCCAAGCCTGCGGCGCGTCCAGTAACCTCTGCCAGCACGCCAGGCCGTCCAGCTGTGGCGCCTGCCCCCGTTGTTGCCAGTGCGGCGCCAAAACGTAAATCCTACAAGCTTGTTGCGATCGGTACTTCCACCGGTGGGCCGGTTGCGCTTCAGCGGGTACTGACTCAATTGCCGGTGAATTTTCCAGCGCCAATCGTGCTGATCCAGCATATGCCGGCTGCCTTTACCAAAGCCTTTGCCGAACGTCTCGACAAACTCTGCCGCATCAGTGTCAAGGAAGCTGAGGACGGTGATGTCTTGCGTCCCGGTCTGGCACTGCTCGCACCGGGTGGCAAGCAGATGATGGTGGATGCGCGGGGCGTGGTGAAAATCCTGCCTGGCGATGAGCGCCTGAATTACAAACCCTGTGTCGATATCACTTTCGGTTCCGTCGCCAAGTCTTATGGCGACAAGGTGCTGGCGGTGGTGCTCACAGGTATGGGGGCGGACGGCCGTGAGGGCGCTCGCCTGCTAAAGCAGAGTGGAAGCCAAGTGTGGGCGCAAGACGAAGCCAGCTGCGTGATCTACGGCATGCCGATGGCTATTGTAAAAGCCAACCTGGCTGATGCGATTTACCCGCTGGATGATATCGGCAGGCACCTGGCGGAGACCTGTATTTAATGGATGTACTGAGCCTTATTGGGGTCATCCTGGCGTTTGTCGCCATTCTTGGCGGCAACTACCTCGAAGGGGGCCATGCTGCGGCCCTGCTCAATGGGCCGGCTGCATTGATTGTGATTGGCGGTACCTTGGGTGCGGCTTTTTTGCAGGCACCCGTGCATGTGTTCAAACGGGCGCTGGCCATTATTAGTTGGATATTCTTTCCGCCGCGCGTGGACCTGGCCGGTGGTATTAACCGGGTGGTTGGTTGGAGCATGACTGCGCGCAAGGAGGGTTTGCTCGGTCTTGAGGCCGTGGCAGATGCCGAACCCGATCCCTATGCGCGCAAAGGCTTGCAGCTGTTGGTCGATGGCGCCGAGCCTGAGGCTATTCGCAGTATTCTCGAGGTCGATCTGTACACCCAGGAAGGCCGTGATATTCAGGCAGCCAAAGTGTTTGAAAGCATGGGCGGTTATGCGCCGACCATCGGCATTATCGGTGCGGTGATGGGTTTGATCCATGTGATGGGTAACCTGGCCGATCCAAGCATGCTTGGCAGCGGAATTGCCGTGGCGTTCGTGGCAACCATCTACGGTGTTGGGTTTGCCAACCTGTTGTTATTGCCGATTGGTAATAAGCTCAAAGCTATCGCTCAGCGCCAATCCCGTTATCGCGAGATGCTGCTTGAAGGCATCCTGTCGATTGCAGAGGGTGAAAACCCGCGCTCTATCGAACTGAAGCTGCAAGGCTTCATGGATTGATGGGGACACCTTATGGCCCGCCGGCGTCATCAAGAAGAGCATGAAAATCATGAGCGTTGGCTAGTCTCTTACGCCGACTTCATTACTCTGCTGTTCGCCTTTTTTGTGGTCATGTACTCGATTTCCTCGCTCAATGAAGGCAAGTACAAAATTCTTTCTGACAGCCTGACCGGGGTGTTCAATCAACCTGATCGCGCTATCAAACCGATTCCGGTTGGTGACGAGCGTCCGCGGACCACGGAGCCGGACCGTTCCTTGGTGGATGAAGAAAGCGCTCAGTCTTCGGCTGATGATCTGCAGAATATTGCCAACAGTGTGCGCGAGGCTTTCGGCGACTTGATTCAGTCGGATCAGCTGAAGGTCAGTGGAAATGAGCTGTGGATCGAGATTGAGCTCAGCTCTAGCCTGTTGTTCACCAGCGGCGATGCTATTCCTAACAACGCAGCGTTCGATATCATCGAAAAGGTAGCCAAAATTCTGGCGCCGTACGAGAATCCAATACATGTGGAAGGCTTTACCGATAATCTGCCGATTCAGACGGCTCAGTTCCCGACCAACTGGGAGCTGTCTACCGCAAGGGCTGCGAGTATCGTGCGTATGCTGACGATGGATGGGGTCAACCCCAGCCGCCTGGCAGCGGTCGGTTATGGTGAGTTCCAGCCCGTCGCGGATAACACCACCGCTGAAGGGCGCGGGCGCAATCGTCGCGTCGTGTTAGTGATCTCGCGTAATCTAGACGTACGTCGCAGCGTTAGCGGTGTGGGCAGTGCCAATGCTAAGCCTGATGCGGCGTTGCAACGTGCTGGCACGCAACCTGCAAAAGCCCCAGCAGCGCCGGTCCCGCAAGCGGGTGCCGTCAATCCCCCGTCGCCGGTCCCATAGGGTGGCCCCGTTCTCGGTCAGGCTGCAGCTGAACCGGGAGGATGATAACGATGAGAGTCTGGGCAGTAGCCAATCAAAAAGGTGGAGTCGGTAAGACCACCACATCAATCGCTCTGGCAGGCCTGTTGGCAGATGCCGGCAAGCGTGTGGTGATCGTTGATCTCGATCCCCATGGGTCGATGACCAGCTACTTCGGGCACGACCCGGACAGCCTGGAACACAGCAGCTTCGATTTGTTCCAACATAAAGGCTCTGTACCGCGCGGTTTGCCCCAGCAGCTGCTCCTGCCTACCAGTGATGAGCGTATCTCCCTGCTGCCGTCCAGCACTGCACTGGCCACCTTGGAGCGCCAGTCACCCGGGCAGAGTGGCTTGGGCTTGGTGATAGCCAAGAGCCTTGCGCAGCTTTGGCAGGATTTTGATCATGCGGTGATCGACAGTCCGCCCTTACTTGGCGTGTTGATGGTCAATGCCTTGGCGGCAAGTCAGCAGCTGGTAATTCCTGTGCAGACTGAATTTCTGGCCGTAAAAGGCTTGGAGCGGATGGTCAATACCCTGGCGATGATCAACCGTTCGCGTCAGCAGGCGTTGCCGTACACCATCGTACCGACCCTGTTCGACCGTCGTACCCAAGCGTCGATGGGCACACTGCGTGTGTTGCGCAACAGTTACCCTGATCACCTGTGGCCGGCCTATATTCCGGTTGATACGCGTTTACGTGATGCCAGTCGGGCAGGGGTGACCCCGTCAACGTTTGATAGCAACAGCCGCGGTGTACTGGCTTATCGCGCCTTACTCAAACACCTGCTTTCTCAGCAGATTGCTGCTCAGGTCGCTTGAGATGAACGACTATGCTGAAGATATGGGCTCAAGTCTGTCGCTAGCGCGGCCGATAGTCTGTACAGATTGTTATTGCGAGTTGTCTTGATGAGTCGTCCTTTAGCCACCGCTACACGTTCGCAACAGGTCTTGCAGTCCTATTTGGATGGCTTGTTGCAGGAGGCTGCGGTCGAGTTTGTCGATAGCATCACGCTGGATGAATTCGAGGCCGCGGTGCTGGAAGAGCAGGTGCGCGATGCGCGCAGCATGCCGCAGGTGAGCGTCGCTAAGGTCAAGCCTCTGGCTGAGCTGGCGCCACGTCCATTGGTGCTGCCCACTTTCGAGATGCCCACTGCGCACGTTGAAGTTCACGTCGAGTCGCTGCCAGAGGTTGTAGAAACTGTTGTAGTGGCTGAGTCGGTGCAGTCAGAGCCGCAGATGTTGGTGGTACCTGACGCGGTGCCGCAGGGTCGGCCTGAATGGGCGCAAGGGTCTTTCGAATGCCTGTTATTTGATGTGGCTGGGCTGACCTTAGCCGTTCCGCTGGTGTGCCTGGGTTCGATTTATCCCCTGGAGGGTCAGGAGCTGACACCATTATTTGGTCAGCCTGACTGGTTTCTCGGCATACTGCCGAGCCAGGCCGGTAACCTGAAAGTGTTGGATACAGCGCGCTGGGTGATGCCTGACCGTTATCGCGATGATTTTCGCGAAGGGTTGCAGTATGTAATTTCCGTTGAAGGCTATGAATGGGGGCTGGCTGTGCATCAAGTCAGCCGCTCGATTCGGCTGGATCCCAACGAGGTTAAATGGCGCAGCCAGCGTACGCAGCGTCCGTGGCTCGCGGGTACGGTGATTGAACACATGTGTGCCTTGCTGGATGTCGCATCCCTGGCCGAGTTGATTGCCAGTGGTGCTGCCAAGCGCATGGCGGCCAAGCAGGTGCATTGAATAACGCGGGGCTGTGCGAGGTGCGCAGCTTTGCATCTATAGTAATCACAGCGGGGTATACACCCGCGATCGCCGCCGCGAGCGGTTCATGACGAGGCTAGGGACATGAAGAAAAGTTCTGCACAAGGTTCTGATGATCCGATTCTGCAGTGGGTAACGTTCCGCCTGGATAACGAAACCTATGGCATCAATGTGATGCAGGTTCAGGAAGTCCTGCGCTACACCGAAATTGCCCCTGTGCCGGGTGCGCCGAGCTATGTGCTGGGCATCATCAACCTGCGCGGCAATGTGGTCACAGTCATCGATACACGTCAGCGTTTCGGGTTGGACTCCACCGAGGTGACCGATAACACCCGTATCGTGATTATCGAGGCCGACAAGCAAGTGGTCGGTATCTTGGTCGATAGCGTGGCCGAAGTGGTTTATCTGCGTCAGTCTGAAGTGGAAACTGCTCCGAACGTGGGCAATGACGAATCTGCCAAGTTTATCCAGGGCGTGTGCAACAAGAACGGCGAGCTGCTGATTCTGGTTGAGCTGGACAAGATGATGAGCGAAGAAGAGTGGTCCGATCTGGAGAGCATCTAAGTCATGCTCGAAGCGCTGCTGGTCGCATTAGCCCTGGTGTGCCTGGGGCTGGTATGCGTCAGTATCTGGCTTGTCAGGCAGTTGCGTGACTTTATTAAGTTGCAAGGTGAGCGTGACGCAGTGCGTGATCGCCGGCTCAAAGAACTTAGCCGGCGACTGGATGCCTACCTGACTGGTAGCGTGCAGATGGGTGAGGAGTTGCACGAATTGCGCAGGGTTGTTGCACCTTTGCCGGACAAACTTAATCAGATTGAGCAGCGTGACCCCAGCAGCCTGTCATTTACTCAGGCTGCGCGTTTAGCGGGTATGGGGGCCAGCGTGGATGATCTGACCCAGTCATGCGGTCTGAGTAAGGCCGAGGCTGAGTTGGTCAGCAAGATGCAGCAGGCCAAACTGCTGCGCTCCTGAGGCTCCCTCACTCTGGCGGTCCTGCCAATAAACGCAGCGGCGGTGTGATGTCGGTATCCCGGCCGCTACCGGCCGGTGCCTTACCTTTCAAATACCAGGCAAAGGCGATGATTTCCGCGATACAGCGATACAGCTGCTCGGGAATTGCATCACCCAGTTCCAGTCGCGCCAACAATCGCACCAGCTCAGCATTTTCATAGATCGGTACTTCGTACTCGCGGGCAATCGCCAGAATGGCTTCGGCCAGTTCGTCATCGCCTTTGGCACTGAGTACGGGCGCTTTCTGGCCGTCGTAGGTGAGGGCGATGGCTTGGCGGGGTGCGGTCTTCTTCATGCGGTTTCATCCACCCAGCGCTGTTCCAACGTCGTGCGCGGCCCGCGTGGCGGCGTGCCTTGGTTGCAAGCCAGCTCGCCAACCTGCACGCCGGCGGCATTCAGGCGTTGACGCAGGTTATCCAGCTCCGCATCGATCAGGTTGACGGTGCTGCTGCGCTCAGCCCACAACTGACTAGAAAGACGGCCATGGGCCAATTGCGCCTGCACCTGCAAGGGCCCTAGCGGATCCAGATCAAAGGCCAGTTCGACTTTCCACAGGGTTTCCTTTTTATCGGGCTTGCCTTGTGGGTTGCTTTCATCGCGCTGGATTTTTACCTGCAGTGGAACCAATTCCTGCTGATTGCGCATCGGCAGTTCCAGTTGCCAGGTGGTCAGCAGGTTGCCATCCGGACCGACCTGGCTCTGCGCAAGGCTGGAAAGTTGGTGGGTCTGCAGGCGAGAGAGGGCCGCCGCGGCGAGCTTCAGCATGGTTTCCAGGTCGGCCTCACCTTCCATGGCTTGTAGCAGGCGTGAAGGCAGGGGGAAATTCAGCGCTTGCTGGCGATTCGTGGCTTTGCCCAGGTTGCCGAGCAGGTCGCGTGCGAGGGCGGGCATCGCCTGGGCCAGCGAGGTCCCTGCGGTGGCTGCGGCCAGTGGTGTGCCGGTGGGCAGGTTCGGCAGTAATTGAGTGATCAGGCGCAGCAGGTTGGCCTTAAGGTCGTTCGGCAGTGCCTGGCCCTGACCGCCAAGTAATTTGCTTTCCAGCAGGATGCCACTGTTTTCAAGGGCGGCAGCCAGGCCTTTAGCGCTGCTCAACTGCGCGGCGTCGGGCATGATGCCGAAGAGTTTATCGATGCTGGTGCGCAGGCCTTCACTCATGTCGGCATTGCCACGCATACCTTGCAGGGCGCTGAACAGCCCTTCCAGTGAGCCCTGGCGGTTGCTTTGGTTGCCCAGTTGCTGGCTCAGGGCAAGTTGGTCAAGGCGGCCACTCAGGGGCAGGAAATTTAGCGCCTGGCTGCCCTGTACCTGAGCGCTGAGCAGGCTACCCAAAGGCAGTGCCAGTGGGGTTTCCAGAGACAGCTTGCTGCCAGCCAGTGGCGTATTGAGCAAGCTGACCAGCACCTTGTAGATCACCTGTTGCGAGCGGCCCTGCAGCAATTGTTCGCGGGCCACTACCTTGCCCTGTAGCAGGGTGCCAACGGGCAATTGGTCGAGGTCCAGGCTGGTCAGAGGTTTGTCCCCTCCCATCAACAGGGATAGGGCCAGCCGGGTTTCCGACAGGGCTGTTACGGCCAGGGATGTGCCCTGAGCCAGCGGGCGCGGGCTGTTGGCCTCAAGGGTCGCCTGATTTCCATTATTCAGGGTTAGCTTGAGCAGCACCTGAAAACTCTGCGCCACTTCCTTGAGTGCGATGACTTCGGCCTTGGCGGTTTCGCCACTGGCCAGCAAGCCTTGCATGGGCTGTAACAGTTTCACTGCCAGATCCGCCGCGACAGCGCTGGGGCGGCTGCTGGGGGGCGTTGGCGCAATAGGCCGCGGGCTGCTGATTTCGCTCATTGGCGGGTTACACCCTGTCGAAAATGCCCGCTGCGGCAGGCGGAGCTGGGCATGTATAATCGCGCCCCGTCTGGTTCGGCTGCGCATTCCATTTGCGTCAGTATAGCGGCCAAGACGCTGCCGACTTGAACAGCTTTTGCCATCCATCTTAGGTGCCGATGCCTTGACCAGCCCTCTTCTTGAAGCCGTTGCGCTCGCCTGTGAGCGTGACTGGCGCATGCTCTTCGAGCGTGTGGAGCTGCGTCTGGTTCCCGGTGAAATGCTTCAGGTGGCAGGCCCCAATGGCAGTGGCAAGACCAGCCTGCTGCGATTGCTGGCTGGGTTGATGCAGCCCACTGCTGGTGAGATTCGTCTGAATGGTCGCCCGTTGACCGCGCAGCGCGCCGAGCTCGCGCGCAACCTGCTGTGGATTGGACATGCTGCCGGCATCAAGGGCTTGCTCACCGCCGAGGAAAACCTCACCTGGCTTTGCGCCCTGCATCAGCCGGTCGAGCGCGAGACCATCTGGCAGGCTTTGGCGGCGGTGGGGCTGCGCGGGTTTGAAGATGTGCCTTGCCACACCCTGTCCGCCGGGCAACAGCGCCGTGTCGCGTTGGCGCGTTTGTATCTGCCAGGCCCGTCGCTTTGGGTGCTGGATGAACCGTTTACTGCGCTGGACAAGGCGGCAGTGGCGCAGCTGGAGAACCATCTCGCCGCGCATTGTCAGCAAGGTGGCCTGGTGGTGCTGACCACGCACCATGAATTGACGGTCAAGCCGGCCGGTTACCGCGAGCTTGATCTGGGGCAGCGTCCGTTATGAGCAATGTCTTTAGCCTATTGCTCGCCCGCGAGGCGCGCCTGTTGTTTCGCCGCCCGGCCGAGCTGGCCAATCCGTTAGTGTTCTTTGCCATTGTGATTGCGTTGTTCCCATTGGCGGTGGGGCCGCAGACGCAGTTGTTACAAAGCCTTTCGCCGGGGCTGGTGTGGGTGGCGGCCCTATTGGCCGTGCTGCTCTCGCTGGACGGGCTGTTTCGCAGTGATTTCGAGGACGGCTCGCTGGAGCAGTGGGTCCTTTCGCCGCACCCCCTGGCTCTTCTGGTTCTGGCCAAGGTGCTGGCACACTGGCTGTTCTCTGGCCTGGCGCTGGTGCTGTTGGCGCCACTGCTGGCGTTGATGTTGGGTTTGCCGGGGCGCTGCCTGCCGGTGCTGCTGATCTCGCTGCTGCTCGGTACGCCGGTGCTGAGCTTACTGGGCGCAGTCGGCGCGGCGCTGACGGTAGGTCTGAAGCGTGGAGGCCTGTTGCTCGCGTTGCTGATTTTGCCGTTGTACATCCCGGTGCTGATTCTCGGCAGCGGTGCGCTACAAGCCAGCCTGCAAGGATTGCCGGCGGTTGGTCACTTGTTGTGGCTGGCCAGCCTCACCGCATTGGCGGTGACCTTGACACCTTTTGCCATCGCCGCTGGTCTGACGATCAGTGTCGCTGAGTAGACAATAAGCCTGAATGGCCGGTTGATCGTGGTGCCTGCCTGCGCCCTGATCAGCCCTAGCACTGATGAGTAACCTGATGAACTGGACGTGGTTTCACAAGCTCGGCTCGCCTAAATGGTTTTATGAAATCAGCAGCCGCTGGCTCCCCTGGTTGGCCCTGGCCGCCGCTGTGCTGTTGGCGGTCGGCCTGGTTTGGGGCCTCGCCTTTGCGCCGCCGGATTACCAGCAGGGCAACAGCTTTCGCATCATCTACATCCATGTGCCTGCGGCGTTTCTCGCTCAGTCGATCTACGTGATGTTGGCGGTGGCCGGCGTTGTCGGGCTGGTGTGGAAAATGAAACTGGCCGATGTCGCCTTGCAGCAGGCCGCACCCATCGGCGCCTGGATGACGGCGATCGCTCTGGTGACCGGTGCGGTGTGGGGCAAGCCGACCTGGGGCACGTACTGGGTGTGGGATGCCCGCCTGACCTCGATGCTGATTCTGCTGTTCCTGTATTTCGGTGTAATCGCCCTCGGCAATGCCATCACCAACCGTGACAGCGCGGCTAAGGCCTGTGCGGTACTGGCCATTGTGGGTGTGGTGAACATCCCGATCATCAAATACTCGGTGGAGTGGTGGAATACCCTGCACCAGCCGGCAACCTTCAGTGTGGTGGCCAAGCCGGCCATGCCGTTTGAGATGTGGATGCCGCTGCTGATCATGGTACTGGGCTTCTACTGCTTCTTTGGGGCCGTGCTGCTGATGCGCATGCGCCTGGAAGTGCTCAAGCGCGAGGCCCGCAGCAGTTGGGCCAAAACTGAGATCAAGGCGCAGGTGGAGAAGGGGCTATGAGTTTTGCCAGCTTCAGCGAGTTTCTCGCCATGGGCACCCACGGGCCTTATGTCTGGTCCTGTTATGCCATCAGCCTGGCTGTGCTGGGGCTGAATGTGGCGTTGCCAATCCTGGCGCGTCGCCGTTATCTGCAAGACGAGGCGCGTCGTTTGCGCCGGGAGGAGTCGAAGTGAACCCCGTGCGTAAAAAACGCCTGTATATCGTCCTGGCAATCATCGCCGGTGTCGGCATCGCTGTGGCGCTGGCCCTGAGCGCGTTGCAGCAGAACATCAACCTGTTCTATACCCCGACCCAGATCGCCAACGGCGAAGCCCCGCAGGACACCCGCATTCGTGCCGGCGGCCTGGTTGAGGAGGGCTCGGTGAAGCGCTCCAGCGACTCACTGGACACCGATTTTGTCGTTACTGACGGCGCCAAGAGCGTGACCATCCGCTACAGCGGCATCCTCCCGGACCTGTTTCGTGAAGGGCAGGGCATCGTCGCCATGGGCAAGCTCGACGCCAGTGGCGTGCTGATTGCCGATGAAGTACTGGCCAAACACGATGAAAACTACATGCCGCCGGAAGTCATGCAGGCCTTGGAGCAGAGCGGCATGAAACAGCAGCACGACGCGGCCAAAGCGGCCAAGCAAGCGTCCCCATCGGAGTACGCACAATGATCCCCGAACTCGGCCATCTGGCGATGATTCTGGCGCTGTGCATGGCGCTGGTGCAGGCAACACTGCCGTTGATCGGTGCCTGGCGGGGTGACCGGCAATGGATGAGCCTGGCGCAGCCGGCTGCCTGGGGGCAGTTCGCCTTTATGCTGTTTGCGTTCGTCTGCCTGACCTATGCCTTTATGATCGACGACTTCACCGTCGCCTATGTGGCCAACAACTCCAATAGTGCACTGCCGTGGTATTACAAATTCAGTGCTGTGTGGGGCGCCCACGAAGGGTCGCTGTTGCTGTGGGGGCTGATCCTTGCCGGTTGGACCTTTGCTGTGTCGATCTTCTCGCGGCAGTTGCCGGAAGAGATGCTCGCCCGCGTGCTGGCGATCATGGGCATCATCAGCATCGGCTTTTTGTTGTTTTTGATCATCACGTCCAATCCTTTCGAGCGGCTGCTGTTTGACACCCCGGCTGATGGCCGTGACCTCAACCCGCTGTTGCAGGACTTCGGTCTGATCATCCACCCGCCGATGCTCTACATGGGCTATGTCGGTTTCTCCGTGGCCTTCGCCTTCGCTATTGCTGCGTTGCTGGGCGGCAAGCTCGATGCAGCATGGGCGCGCTGGTCGCGGCCGTGGACCATCGTCGCTTGGGCCTTCCTTGGCATCGGTATCGCGCTGGGCTCGTGGTGGGCCTACTACGAACTTGGCTGGGGTGGTTGGTGGTTCTGGGATCCGGTGGAAAACGCCTCCTTTATGCCCTGGTTGGTCGGCACCGCGTTGATCCACTCCCTGGCGGTGACGGAAAAACGCGGCGTGTTCAAAAGCTGGACCGTGCTGCTGGCGATTGCCGCCTTCTCTCTGAGCCTGCTGGGTACCTTCCTGGTCCGTTCCGGCGTGCTGACCTCGGTGCATGCCTTCGCCAGCGACCCTGAGCGCGGCGTGTTTATTCTGGTGTTCCTGCTGATTGTGGTGGGAAGCTCCTTGGCGCTGTTTGCCATCCGCGCGCCGGTGGTGAAAAGCCAAGTTGGCTTTGCCCTGTGGTCGCGGGAAACCCTGCTGCTGGTCAACAACCTGATCCTGGTGGTGTCCGCTGCGATGATCCTGCTCGGCACCCTCTACCCCTTGGTGCTGGATGCCACTACTGGCGCGAAATTATCCGTTGGGCCGCCTTACTTCAATGCCTTGTTTGTGCCGCTAATGGGCTTGCTGATGGCCGTAATTGCCGTCGGTGTGATCGTGCGTTGGAAGGACACACCGGTGCAGTGGTTGCTTGGCATGCTCGCCCCAGTGCTGATCGGCAGCGTGGTGCTGGTTGTTATCGCGACGTTCCTGGTCGGTGATTTCAACTGGGCGGTGCTCGCTGTTTGCCTGTTGTCCGCTTGGGTGGTGCTGGCGGGTGTGCGCGACATCCTTGAGAAAACCCGTCACAAAGGCCTGCTCAAAGGGCTGCCGAGCCTGACCCGTAGCTACTGGGGCATGCAAACTGCGCACCTGGGCATGGCGGTGTGTGCCCTCGGTGTGGTGTTGACCAGCGTGGGCAGCTTTGAGCGTGACATGCGCATGGCGCCGGGCGAGTCGGTCGAAATCGGCGGTTACCAGTTTATCTTCGAAGGGGCTGAGCACTTTGAAGGGCCGAACTTCACGTCGGATAAAGGCACGGTGCGGATCCTCGAAGCGGGCAAGCAAATTGCCGTGCTGCACCCCGAGAAACGCCTGTACACCGTGCAGCAATCGGTGATGACCGAGGCGGGCATTGATGCCGGTATCACCCGTGACCTGTTCGTTGCTTTGGGTGAGCCGTTGGAAGACGGGGCGTGGGCGGTGCGTGTCCACATCAAACCATTCGTCCGTTGGATCTGGTTTGGCGCCTTGTTGATGGGGCTCGGTGGCTTCCTGGCCGCAGCGGATAAGCGCTACCGGATGAAGGTGCGCACCCGTGTGCGTGATGCCCTGGGTATGGCGGGGGCGCAGGCATGAAGCGTTTACTGCTGCTGTTGCCGTTAGTGGTTTTTCTGGGCGTCGCGGTGTTTCTCTACCGCGGCTTGTTTCTAGACCCTTCCGAACTGCCGTCGGCGTTGATCGGTAAACCCCTACCGGCGTTCTCCCTGCCGGCGGTGCAGGATGGCAAGCCGCTTACCGAGGCTGATCTCAAGGGCAAACCGGCGCTGGTCAACGTTTGGGCCACCTGGTGTGTGGCCTGCCGCGTGGAACACCCGGTGTTGAACAAACTGGCCAAGCTGGGTGTGACCATCTACGGGGTCAACTACAAGGACGACAATGCCGCCGCGCAGAAGTGGCTGGTGGAGTTCCATGACCCCTATCAGCTGAACATCAACGATGCGCGCGGCACCCTGGGCCTGGACCTGGGCGTGTATGGCGCACCCGAGACCTTCCTGATCGACAAGGACGGCATCATCCGCCACAAGTTTGTCGGGGTGATCGATGAGCGTGTCTGGCGCGAACAGCTGGCGCCGCTCTATCAGGCTCTTGTCGACGAGGCCCAGCCATGAAGCGTCTGCTGAGTGCTGCGGTGCTGGGGCTGGCCTTGCTGGGCACGGCTCAGGCCGCAATCGATACCTACGAGTTTGCCAGTGAGGCGGAGCGTGAGCGTTACCGCAACCTGGTCGAAGAGCTGCGTTGCCCCAAGTGCCAGAACCAGAACATTGCCGACTCTGATGCGCCGATTGCCATGGACCTGCGCGCGCAGATCTTCCGCATGCTGGAAGAGGGGCAGAGCAACGAGCAGATCATTGATTTTCTGGTCAGCCGTTATGGTGATTTCGTGCTCTACAAACCGCCGGTCACCGCGCGCACCTTGCTGCTGTGGTATGGCCCGGCCGGCTTGTTGGCCGGTGGATTTGTCCTGCTGGGGGTCATCCTGTTGCGCCGTCGCAGCAAGCCGGGCGTTATCGCCAGCGGCCTGTCTGCCGATGAACAGCAACGTCTGGCTGCTTTGCTAAATCAAACGCCTGTGGATAAGAAAGACTGATGATTGAATTCTGGTTGTGCGCTGGCCTGCTGTTGCTGACAGCCCTGGCGTTTCTGCTGATCCCGGTGCTGCGTGCACGCAAGGTTCAGGCTGAGGAAGACCGTACTGCACTCAACGTGACTCTTTATCAGGAGCGCTTGCTGGATCTGCAAAGCCAGCACGCTGCCGGAGCACTGAATGCTGAGCAGTTGGCCAGTGGCCGTGACGAGGCTGCTCGCGAGCTGCTCGCGGATACTGAGGGTGCGCTGGCGCAGCCGACCCAGCGCAAGCTGGGCAGCACGGTCCCGTTGATTGCCGCGCTGCTGATGCCGCTGCTGGGTTATGGCCTTTATCAGCACTGGGGCGCCATTGGGGATGTTGAGCGCGCACAGGTTTTTGCAGCGCAGCCGAAGACCATCGAGGAAATGACCGCACGCTTGGAGGCCGCAGTAAAGAGCAACCCTGAGTCGGCGGAAAGCTGGTACTTCCTGGGGCGTACCTACATGGCGCAGGAACGTGCCGCCGATGCCGTCGTGGCGTTTGAGCGTGCTGTGGGTGTGGCCGGGCGTGAGCCGGAGCTGCTCGGGCAGTGGGCACAGGCGCTGTATTTCGCCAGTGACAAGCAGTGGACCGCGCAATTGCAGGCGTTGACAGATGAAGCACTGAAAGCCGATCCGGCGGAGGTCACCAGTCTTGGGCTGTTAGGGATTGCGGCCTATGAACGCGGCCAGTTCCAGAAAGCCATCGGTCACTGGCAGCAGCTGGTAGCGGTGTTGCCGGCGGAAGACCCGTCTCGCCAGGCTATTCAGGGTGGTATTGAGCGTGCTCAGGAGCAATTGGGCGAGCCCGCCACTCAGTCAACACCCGCTACCTCTCCAGGTCTGACAGTTCGGGTTGAGTTGGACCCTGCGCTGCAGGGCAAGGTGCAACCGGGCGATGCGGTATTCGTGTTTGCTCGAGCGGTCTCCGGGCCGCCGATGCCGCTGGCGGTCAAGCGTCTGAGCGTGGCTGATTTGCCGGCTGAGGTCAGCCTGTCAGACAGCGATGCGATGATGCCGCAGCTGAAGATCTCCGGCTTCGAGCAGGTGCAGTTGGTCGCGCGCATTTCGCGCAGTGGTAACGCTACGGCCGGTGAATGGATAGGTAGTAGCCAGCCGCTAGCCAGCAAGACCACGGAATTGCAGCAGCTGCGGATCGACAGTGCCGACAGCAACGCGCCATGAAGTCGTTACTGCGTGGCGTCGTGCTGATTGGCCTGCTGGGACTCGGTGCTTGCATGCAAACACCAACGGCTACCGCGCCCGTTACCAGTCCAAGTGGCAGTAACAACCACCCACGCTTTGCCCCGCCACCTGGGGTGGACAGCCAGTGGAATGCGCAGTTAGGGGTGTACGTGGTGGGTGGTGCTTCTCACCTCTATTACCGTGAGCGCACCTATTACCGCTGGAACTCTGGCTGGAGTTTGGCCGGTAATCCGCAGGGCCCCTGGTTGCCTACCGACAGCAGCGGTGTGCCGCCGGGCTTATATCGTCGTTACGCTCAGTAAGCGTTTTTAGTGCGCTGGGCAGGGCGTCGCTGGGCGGCGTTCGATATCCGGCTCGAAATCTTCGATCAACCGGCAGATGGCCTGACCATCTGGCGCGCACTCGCCTTTGTCGGCCCAGTCGTCGAAGGCGTTCTGCATTACCAGCGCCAGGCGTTGGCACTCCTCGATATGCGCCTGTAGCGCCGCCAAGCGTTCACTGAGCAGGTCACGGACCTCGGCGCAGGGCGCCTGGCCGTTATCGGCACTGGTGAGTATCTGCTGTGTGTCTTTCAGGCTAAAACCCAAGCGCCGGGCGCGCGCGATAAAACGCAGGCGTTGCAGGTCGGTGCTGGAGTATTCCTGGTAGCCGTTATCCGGGTTGCGCGTAGGCCTGAGCAGGCCGAGATCGGTGTAGTGACGCACGGTCTCACTGCTGACGACGGCGGCTTTGGCCAGTTGGGCGACACGCATCGATAAACACTCCGAAAAACTAAAGGCCGCGCCAGGTTAAAACCTGGGGGCGGCCCTTGGGTCAAGCTCGCAGGCTTATTCGGCGATCTGCAGCTTGCGCGCCTCGTGGTAGAAGAAGCGAATTTTCTCGTACTCGAACGGTGAATTGAGCTGACCGTAGCGGAAGTTCACCGTGGAGCGCTGGTCGACCACTTCCAGCAGGGTGATTTCTGGGTGGCTGACACTGGCTTCGGCGACATTCAACCAATTGACTTGGCTCTTGGCAGCAAAGTCTGCAACCAGGCCGCCGGTATCACGCAGGTTCGATGGCCCCAGCAGCGGCAGAATCAGGTAGGGCCCGGCAGGTGTGCCGTAATAGCCCAGGGTCTGACCGAAGTCTTCGCGCTGCTTGGGCAGGCCCATGCGCGTAGCAGGATCCCAAAGCCCGGCTACCCCCAGGGTGGTGTTGAGCAGCAGGCGCCCGGTGGTCTGCATGGCGCGCTTGCCCTTGAGCTGCAGCGCGCTGTTGAGCAGGTTGGGTACATCACCCAGGTTGCTGAAGAAGTTGCTGACGCCGGTCTGCACTAGGTTGGGGGTGATATAGCGGTAGCCATCGACAATCGGCAAGAACACCCACTCATCGAAGCGGTAGTTGAAGTGATAGACGCGACGGTTCCACGACTCCAACGGGTCATAGACGTCGAGCGCGTTGAGGGTCGAGCGTTCAAACTCGCGCTGGTCTAGCCCCGGGTTGAACTGCAGGTGCTGCAGCGGTTGTTTGAAACCGTCGTCATCAACGGTGTGCTGGGCATGTGCCAGGCTGCTACCGAGCGCAAGGGTGAAAAACACGGCAATAAAGGTTGGCTTAGCCACGGAAGAACTCCAGCATGGCGTCGCTATTGACGCGGTAGTTGAGGTTGCCGCAATGGCCACCCAGCGGGTAAACGGTCAGGCGATCCCCCAGGGTGCGCCGCAAGAAGCCCAGATCACCCGGGCCGAGGATGAGGTCATCGGCATTGTGCATAACGGCGATCTTGCTGCTGTTTTTCAGGTAATCGGCGACGCCATACAGGCTGATCTGGTCAATCAGCTGCGCCACGCTGCCACCGTCGGTGCGTGCGCGCCACATGGGGATCAGTTGCTCGGTCAGGTAACAGTCGAAGTCGCACTGCAGGGCGCGCCGAAAGAACGGCGTAAGACTGGTGCCTTCGCTGATCGGGTAGTTGATCGGGGTAATCAGTCCACGGCGGTTGATCAGGTCCGAGGTAAAGGCGATATCGGCGGCTGAGAAGCGAAAAGCCGCGCCAATCAGCATGGCCATCTGCTCGTCGTTGAGCTGCTCGCCGGAGTTCTGGAAGTCATAGAGCAGGGCGTCATTGATGTCGACGTAGCCCTTGTTCTGGAAGTAGCGGGTCAACTTGCCCAACACCAGTTCATAGAATGTGGTGCTGTTGTCGATGCCATCCACCTTGGTCTGCACGAGGCGGTCGAGATTAGTGGTCGAGGTGTAGAGGTTGACCGGCGGGTTGAGCAGCAGCACGCGTTTGAAGTTGAAGCTGCGACGGGTCTCGTCCAGCTCGCTGACAAAGGCCGCCTGCAGCGCACCCAGGCTGTAGCCGGTGAGGTGATATTCACTGACTTTCAAGCGCGGATGCTGGGCGCGCACTGCCTGCATGGTGCGGTACAGATCGTCGGCGTCTTCACGGGTAATGCCGGGCGTGGCAAAGCGTGAGGCGGAGGTCATGAAGTCATAGCTGGTCGGCGATGACAATTGCACCACGTGATAACCCGCACCGTAGAACAGCTTCTTCAGGTATTCCGGGGTGCTGCTGGCGTAATGCGCGCCCGTGCCGGCAATGATAAAGATCAGCGGCGCTTCGCCGGACTGTTTGGCAATGCGGTAGTGCATCTTGGTCACCGGCCAGAAGTTTTCTGGCAACTCAAACTCGCGCTCCGGGCGCAGTTTGATCTGGTGGTCACTTTGGTTGATGTCCGCGTCAGCCGGCAGTTTCGGACGCAGCTCGGGCGGTGTGGTTGCCAGGGTGGCTTCGAAAGGGTTGCTGATCGGGTAGCCATAACTGCTGGCGTCGATATCGGCGGCGCTGACGGGAGCCATCAGCGCGAGGCAACTGAGAAGGGCAAGCAGACGAGGGACAGGCGACATGGCTAAATCTCTTGAGAGCTAGGACTGATGCAGTGCTTCAGGTGCGGGTCGATTTGACCACATAAGCGTGGTTAAGTGCCGTTTAGTTATAGAACTGTCAGTTTTCAGGCAAAAGAGCCATTTGAAACTGGGTGCGTCAAGGCAATACGGCCAATTGTTCAACCCAGATTAGTTCGCAGGCGCCGTCACCGGTGTCTTCGCGGCTGAGTGAACTGATCCAACGATAGCCATCGTCACCGTCGATTCGCACCAGCTGTCCACTCAGGCGAATCTGCTGACCTTCTTTGAGCCCGGCCAGGGTGCTGGCTACCGCCGGGTTGGCGGGTATCAGGTGCATATTGGCGCTGTGAATCTCGATCTGTCGGCGTTCGATTGGCAGTTGTTCGGCGCGCCAGAAGTACCAGCGGTTACGCTGGCTGATGGTGATATGGCGCAGCACCTCCGGATCAGCCATCGGCCCCCAGCCGAGCGCCAGGTCGGTTGGCGAGAGCTTGGCGCCGCGGTCAAAGTAATAGTCTTCACGCCCGAGGATGCGCGCTTCCAGTTGGAACGGCTGCAACGTACTGACGGTGTGCGCGGCTAAGCGCCAACTGCCGCTGTGTGATGGGGTGCTGGCAGGCGGGCCGCTGGGCGTGGGCAGCACAATGATCCACAGCATCCAGAGGCCGAGCAAGCTTGCGACGATTAGTATCAGGCGACGTATCAGCATGGCTGGATTCTAGCCGCAGCGGCGGTGAGTAGGCGATCTCGGGGGGTGTTATCCGCGACGCGGCGGCTTATCCTACGCAGCCTTTTCAATTGCCCGAGTTACCCATGTCTCGTTATTTGCCTCTGACTGCTCTGCTGATCGCCGCGGCCCTGTGTCTGGCCCTGAGCTTTGTGCTGCGTTATCAACTGATGGAAGGCGCACAGTGGGTTGGTTTATGCGTTGATGACCCGCAGCAGATGGCTTGCCAGGTGCGTGCCAGCCTTGGCTGGTTGATCCATTTCCGTGTATTGGCTTGGGCTGCGCTGGTCTGTGCCGTGTTGGCATTTGTGTTGCCCGGCGCTTGGGGTAAGCGACTGGCAGTGCCGGCCTTGCTGCTCGGCCTGCCGGCGCTGGTGTTGTATAGCGCCAGCCTGGCAGTCTTTGCCGTCGTGCTGGCGCTGCTGCGTTGGGTGCGTGCGCCGCAAATCGCCTGATTAGGCGGCTTGCGCTTTAACCCGCAGGCTGCGCCACAGCGCCGCCACCAGTAGCACGCAGGTCATCGCCCAGCCGATGGCTTGCCAGTTGCTCAGGGTTTCCTGGTACAGCTGCGGTGCAATGCAGGCGCCGATCAGCAAGGCAAGCAAGGCTACTTCACGGCGGTAGCCGCCTACTGGGCGGCACAGGTAGACCAGTGCCGGTAGCAACAGTGCCGCGCTGGGGAAGCTGCGGTAGCGCGCATCCACCACCAGCGCGAGCATCATCACCGCGCCGGCAAAGCCGCTCAGGGTCAACCACAGTGCGCCACGGCTATGCAGCCAGTTGAAGGTGCGTGCGCGCCAGCCATTTCGGCTGCTGAGTAGCAGTGCGCCATGGCTCAGCACCACGAGGTTGAGCACGATCAGTGCACCTGCCCAGAGCCATTCGCCCACATAACGGCTGGTGACCAGCGTTAGTTCTGCAAACAGGCCGATAGAGGCAGCACCCACTACCGCAAGCAGCGGTAGCAAGAGCGCGGCGCGGGGTGAATGGGGGCGGCCAGCCCACAAGAGGGTAGCGGCTGCAAGTGCCAGGCTGATCATCAGCCAGGTCGGCCAGTGCGGCAGGTTGGACACCGGGCCGGCGAGGATTGATTTGTCCTGGCGATCCGCATCGTAGAGCCCCCAATAACCCCCGACGGCACCTTCACTGACACGTTTCCACGGCTGGTCAAAGGCCTCGATTAGGTTGTATCGCCAGCCGTTTTGCTCGGCCATGGCGACGAAACCACGAATGAATTTCGCTTGGTTGACCAGGCTGGGTACGGCGGTTTCGCGTTGGCGACCTTCGCTTGGCCAGCCGGTCTCGCCGATTAGGATGTCCTTGGGGGCATAGGCGTTGCCAAAGGTCTGGCGGACTTCGGCGACTTCATGCAGCGCATTCTCGATACCCGCTGGGTTGTCTTCCCAATAAGGCAGTAGGTGGATGGTGATGAAGTCCACTGCGGGAGCAACTTCCGGATGCTTGAGCCAGAACTCCCAGACATCGGCATAGGTTACCGGCTGCTTGATCTGTGCCTTGACCTGTTCAATCAACACCAGCAGTTGCTGTGGGGTCACTTCCTTGCGTAGCAGCGCTTCGTTACCGACGATCACTGCTTGCACCACATCTGGGTGTGCGTTGGCGATTTTAACCAGGCCGGCAATCTCAACCGCGGTGTCGGCTGGGTTTCGGCTAACCCAGGCGCCGACGATGAGCTTCAAGCCATGTTTGCGCGCCATGTTCGGCAACTCTTCCAGGCCGGTCACCGAATAGGTGCGCAGGCACTCAAAGCGCTCAGCGAGTAGCGCCAGGTCGGCGTCCATTCGCTCTGGACGCAGCTGCATCGGTTGATCGAAGGGCGATTGGTCTTTGTCGAACGGTGTGTAAGACGCGCACTGCAGTTTGTGCGTGGGCGTTGCGGCATCTGCCAATGTGACGGGTTGACCAATGCCATACCACAGGCCGAATAGCGCAAGGAGGCCAAGCAGGCAGGCAAATGCATAAGGAGCGGTAGGAAAGCGAGAGGTAGCAGGCATGATCGGACGCGTATGGTTGTTTAGCCGCGCATAGTAGCGGATTGGCACAGTGCCACGCTGGCTGTTTTTTATGCCCTGTTCAGGTTTTTACCCACGCACCAGGCCTTATGCCTGGTGATGCAGCCAGGCATGTGTGGGGCGTTCAGTGGCGGCTTTAGAGCGCCCCTCAATACGCTGCCAGACCTTCTCGTGAAAGTAGAAGCCCACCGAGTTGCACAGCGGTTCGATAGCCGCCACTAGGCCACTGGCTGCGATACTGCCGGTCAGGGCGTAAGTGACACCAAAGGCGATGCAGAAGTGCATGAGGGTGAAGGTCAGGGTCTTGAGCATGGCGCACCTCGAGTGAGAATTATTCTTCATTGAGGTGTAGCGTAGTGGTGAGGCTGTGATTGGTAAAATGTTTGGATTGAATGGCTTTAATAGTTTTTGATGATTTATGTTCGTGGTGCGCGCCATAAGATAGGCAATAAAAAACCCGCACAAGGCGGGTTTTTTACATTCAAGCGAACTTGAATGGTGTTGCATGCGACTTGCGTGTTCTGCGAACAGCTGCGTAAAGACAGCTGCATTTCGCACCACGTGCGACCCAAAAATGGTCGGGGTAGGGGGATTCGAACTCCCGACATCCTGCTCCCAAAGCAGGCGCGCTACCGGACTGCGCTATACCCCGATGAACTACTGGCTCCGCGACCTGGACTCGAACCAGGGACCCAATGATTAACAGTCATTTGCTCTACCGACTGAGCTATCGCGGAACGATGGCGCGTATCCTACTGATTCAAAAAGGGAAGTCAAGCATATGCTGACTTCCTTTTAGCAGGTTTACAGCACCTGGGCGATGGCCTGGGTCACCGCAGGCAGGTTTCGCTGGTTCAGCGCGGCGACGCAGATGCGGCCAGTGCTGACCGCGTAGATGCCAAACTCGGTTTTCAAGCGTTCTACCTGCTCGGCGGTCAAGCCCGAGTAGGAGAACATACCGCGCTGCTGAGCGACAAAGCTGAAGTCGCGTTTGCAGTTCAATGCAGCCAGCTGTTCAACCATGGCCATGCGCATGCCGCGAATACGCTCGCGCATGCCGGCCAGCTCTTCTTCCCACAGGGCGCGCAGCTCAGGGCTGTTCAGCACACTGGCCACCACGGTGGCACCGTGGGTCGGCGGGTTGGAGTAGTTGGTGCGGATCACGCGCTTAGCTTGCGAGAGCACGCGGCCGGCTTCTTCCTGGCTGCCGGTGACAATCGACAGGGCCCCGACGCGCTCGCCGTACAGCGAGAAAGATTTCGAGAACGAACTGGAGACGAAAAACGGAATGCCGGAGGCGGCAAACAGGCGCACGGCAAAGGCGTCTTGCTCGATGCCGTCGCCGAAGCCCTGGTAGGCGATGTCGAGGAACGGTACATGCTCACGCTCGCGCAGTACCTCCAACACGGCTTTCCAGTCGTCCAACGACAAGTCGACACCTGTCGGGTTGTGGCAGCAGGCGTGCAGCACAACAACCGAGCGGGCAGGCAGGTTTTTCAGGTCTTCGAGCATGCCGGCACGGTTGATACCGTGGCTGGCTGCGTCGTAATAGCGGTAGTTCTGTACTGGGAAACCCGCTGATTCAAACAAGGCGCGGTGGTTTTCCCAGCTTGGGTCGCTGATCGCCACCACAGTGTTGGGCAGCAAGCGCTTGAGGAAATCAGCGCCGATCTTCAGTGCGCCCGTACCGCCAACGGCCTGGGTGGTGATCACCCGGCCAGCGGCGATCAGTTCAGAGTCAGCACCCAGCAACAGTTTCTGCACGGCGCTGTCATAGGCAGCAATGCCTTCGATAGGCAGGTAGCCGCGTGGGGCATGGGCTTCAATGCGGGCTTTCTCGGCTTCGGCTACGGCGCGTAGCAGCGGAATGCGGCCTTCCTCGTTGTAGTAAACGCCCACGCCCAAATTGACCTTGGTCGTGCGGGTATCGGCGTTGAAGGCTTCGTTGAGGCCCAGGATAGGATCGCGCGGAGCCATTTCGACGGCAGAGAACAGACTCATGGATGCGGCAGCTCTGAAGAGGAGAAGTGGGGATCAGGCAACACCCGACTAGGGGTTGCGTAAGTGCGGCGGTAGTATACCGGCGCATAACCTGTGCTGCGACAACAGGCACACGCTTTTCACCGGTTTTGACGTAGGCTTTCAGGCCGCGTCACATCCGCTTGTCGAGGTCCGTCATGTCCGAGTTTCAACTGGTCACCCGTTTCCAGCCTGCCGGCGATCAGCCCGAGGCGATTCGGCAGATGGTCGAAGGCCTTGAAGCAGGTTTGTCACACCAAACACTGTTAGGCGTGACGGGCTCGGGTAAGACGTTTTCCATCGCCAACGTGATTGCCCAAGTCCAGCGGCCGACGCTGGTGCTGGCGCCGAACAAGACCTTGGCTGCGCAGTTATACGGGGAGTTCAAGAGCTTCTTCCCGAACAACGCGGTGGAGTATTTCGTGTCGTACTACGACTACTACCAGCCAGAAGCCTATGTGCCGTCCTCGGACACCTTTATCGAGAAGGATGCGTCGATCAACGACCACATCGAGCAAATGCGCCTGTCGGCGACCAAAGCGCTGCTGGAGCGGCCGGACGCGATCATCGTCACCACCGTGTCGTGCATCTACGGCCTGGGTAGCCCCGAGTCGTACCTGAAGATGGTGCTGCACGTCGATCGCGGCGACAAAATGGACCAGCGCGCCTTGCTGCGCCGCCTGGCCGACCTGCAATACACCCGCAATGACATGGACTTTGCCCGTGCCACCTTCCGCGTGCGCGGTGATGTGATTGATATTTACCCGGCCGAATCTGACCTGGAAGCCATTCGCATCGAACTGTTTGATGATGAAGTGGAAAGTATTTCGGCCTTCGACCCGCTGACTGGCGAGGTCATCCGTAAGCTGCCGCGTTTCACCTTCTACCCCAAGAGTCACTACGTCACCCCGCGTGAAGTGCTGCTGGAGGCGGTGGAGAAGATCAAAGTCGAGCTGGTCGAGCGCCTGGAGTACCTGCGCAGCAATAACAAGCTGGTGGAAGCGCAGCGCCTGGAGCAACGCACCCGTTTTGATCTGGAGATGATCATCGAGCTGGGTTACTGCAACGGCATCGAAAACTACTCGCGTTACCTCTCGGGCCGTGATTCTGGCCAGCCGCCGCCGACGCTGTATGACTACCTGCCAGACCAGGCGCTGCTGGTAATCGACGAGTCCCACGTCTCGGTGCCGCAGGTCGGCGCGATGTACAAGGGCGACCGTTCGCGCAAGGAAACCCTGGTCGAATATGGTTTCCGCCTGCCGTCGGCGCTGGATAACCGTCCCATGCGCTTCGAAGAGTGGGAGGCTGCCAGCCCGCAGACCATCTTCGTTTCCGCCACGCCGGGCAACTATGAAGCCGAGCATGCCGGCCGTGTGATCGAGCAGGTGGTGCGGCCGACTGGTCTGGTTGACCCGCAGATCGAGGTGCGCCCGGCGTTGACCCAAGTCGACGACCTGCTCTCGGAAATTCACAAGCGCGTGGCCATTGAGGAGCGCGTATTGGTCACCACCCTGACCAAGCGCATGGCCGAAGACTTGACCGATTACCTTGGGGATCACGGCGTAAAGGTGCGTTACCTGCACTCGGATATCGACACGGTGGAGCGGGTCGAGATCATCCGCGACTTGCGCATCGGCGCGTTCGACGTGTTGGTGGGTATCAACCTGTTGCGCGAAGGCCTGGATATGCCGGAAGTGTCGCTGGTGGCAATTCTTGATGCGGACAAAGAGGGTTTCCTGCGTTCCGAACGCTCGTTGATCCAGACCATTGGCCGTGCCGCCCGTAACCTCAACGGTCGGGCGATTCTGTATGCCGACCGCATGACCGGTTCGATGGAGCGCGCCATCGGCGAAACCGAGCGGCGGCGCAACAAGCAGATCGCGTTCAACGAAGCCAATGGCATTACCCCCAAGGGCGTGTTCAAAGACGTTAAGGACATCCTGGAGGGTGCCGTGGTCCCTGGCGCGCGGAGCAAGAAGCGCAAGGGCATGGCCCAGGCGGCCGAGGAAAGTGCGCGTTACGAGAACGAACTGCGCTCACCGAGCGAAATCACCAAGCGCATTCGCCAGCTGGAAGAGAAAATGTACGCCTTGGCCCGCGATCTGGAATTCGAGGCCGCCGCGCAGCTGCGTGATGAAATCCAGAAACTACGCGATCGATTGCTGCAGGTCTGATTGGCTGGGTGTGGAAGGGGCTTCCGCCGCGACAGGCTGACTGTTTGTCCGCGGCTAAAGCCCCTTTCTCAGGTGTGCGATTAACGCCGGCCGAAGATAATCAGCACTACACCGCCGAGGGTGATGCCGCAGGCCAGCAGTGCCATTAAGCTGAGCCGTTCGCCCAGCAGCAGGTAGCCGAGCAGCAAGGCCACCACTGGGTTGACGAAGGCGAAGGTCGACACCAGGCTCGGGCGCACTTCACGCAACAGCCAGAAATACGCGGGATACACACCCAGGCTGACAGGTAGCACCAGATAAGCCAGCCACAGCCAGGCATTGCCGCTTATTGCGCGCAGGTCCAGCGCTTGCCAGTCGCCATGCCACAGGCCGAACAACGCCAGCAGTAGTGCGCCGATCAGCATCTGCAGGCTTAGTCCCAGCCAACTGGAACGAAACGGCGGGCGCTGGCGCATGAGCCAGGCTCCGCCGGCCCAGAGCAGTGTGGCGAATACCACCAGCAGGCCGGCAAACCACTGCTCAGTCGACGCGCGCTGGTCCAAGCCGTTGTTCATCAGCAGGACAATCCCGCTACAGGCCAGCGCCAGCCCACACATTACCCACAGCGGCGGACGCTCACCGAGCAGCCATTCCAGCGCCACGCTCCACAGCGGCAGGGTGGTGTAGAGCATGGCCAGCATGCCAGTGGGCAGGTACTGGTTGGCGTAGATCAGCGCGCCCTGGCCGACGGCAATCAGCGCCAGGCTGCCGATCAGTACGCTGCCCCAGTCGCTGCGCTGGATGCGCAATTGGCCGCTGAGCAGCACCCAGGCCAGGGCGAGCAGGCCGGCAATCGAGAAACGTAGGCTGCCGATGACAAAGGGCGGGACTTCCAGTAAGAGGAAGTGGTTGGCCAGGTAAGTCGTGCCCCAGCCAATGTAAATAATGGCGAAGGCGCCGATCAGCAGCAGGGAGCGGGTGCGCGAAGCGGATACGGACATGGATGACCTGAAACAGCAGCGCGCCGGTATGCGGCGCGCGGAATGGATTAGTGCGCGGCGCCACCGGTAGTGCCTGCGGGCAGTTTGCGTGTCAGCAGAACTGCCAGCATGCTGATGCCGAGGGCAATGCCGATGCAGTGGAAGGCGTCATTGTAGGCCATGATCGCCGCCTGCTGATGGGTGATCTCGCTGAGTTTGGCCAGTGCTGCTTGTTCGCTGCCGAGCTTTTCAGTCAGCAGCGCCAGGCGCTCGGCGACCTGCGGGTTTGTCGGTACCAGCGACTCGCGCAGGTAGTCGAAATACACCTTGGCACGGCTGTCCAGCAGGGTCGCGAGCAGGGCGATGCCAATGGCGCCGCCGAGGTTGCGCAGAATGTTGAACAGGCTCGACGCCGAGCCGGCATCCTGCGGTAGCGTATAAGCAGTGGCGATCAGTGAAATGGTGACCATCACCAGCGGCTGGCCCAGCGCACGCAACAGCTGGATGTGGTTGAACTGCTCGCCGGCGAAATCCGGGTTGAGTACCCCAGAGAGGAAGCTGGCACCGCCGAACAGGCCAAACCCCAGGGCGCACAGCCATTTCGGCGAAATCTTTTTCATCAGCAGCGGCACCAGCGGAATCAGAAACAGCTGTGGCACGCCCATCCACATGATCACCTCGCCGATCTGCAGGGCGTTATAGCCCTGGATCTGCGCCAGGTAGAGTGGCAGTACATAGATCGAGCCATACAAGCCCATGCCCAGGCCGATGCTGGAAATACTCGACAGGCCGAAGTTGCGTTCACGCAGCACGCCGAGGTTGATCAGCGGGTTGGGACGCGAGATTTGCAGGATGACGAACAGCACCAGGCTGATCGCGGCGATGCTGCCCAGCCCGCTGATCAGGCTGGACTCCAGCCAGTCCTTGCGATGGCCTTCTTCGAGAAAAACCTGCAGGCAGCCCAAGCCCATACCGAGAGTGACGATGCCGGCGTAATCGGTGCTTTTCAGCAGCTGCCAGTCGGCGGGCTTTTTCTCCAGGCCGTACATCAGCCCTGCGATCATCAGCAGGCCGGGCGGCACGTTGATGTAGAAAATGTATTCCCAGCCAAAGTTTTCCGTCAGCCAGCCGCCCAGGGTTGGGCCGATCGAGGGGGCGAAGGTGGCTGTCAGGGCGAACAGCGCCATGCCCTTGGCGCGGTGGTGTTCCGGCAGTTTGATCAGCGTCAGGGTGAACGCCAGGGGAATCAGTGCGCCGCCGGTAAAACCCTGCATGGCGCGGAACACGATCATGCTCTCCAGGCTCCAGGCCATTGAGCAGAGCAGCGAGGAGGCGAGGAAACCCAATGACACCCATACCGCCAAGCGGCGTGCCGACAGCAACTGCACCAGCCAGGCGGTGAGCGGGATCATGATGATTTCCGCCACCAGGTAGGAGGTGGAAATCCACGAGCCTTCCTCCAGGGTGGCCGACAGCGCGCCCTGGATGTCCTTCAGCGATGAGTTGGTGATCTGGATATCCAGTACCGCCATAAAGGCACCGAGCATCACGCTCATTACCGCGATCCAGTCGCGCCGGCTCGGCTCGCCTGTGGGGCGGATCAGCGCATCAGCTGCCATGGTGCGGCTCGGACTGCAGGTCGACCTTGACCTCGACCGACATGCCCGGACGAATCAGCCCCTTGAGTGGGTTGTCGGCGGCAAAGGTAAGTTTCACCGGGATGCGCTGCACCACTTTGGTGAAGTTGCCGGTGGCGTTATCCGGCGGCAGCAGGCTGAACTGCGCTCCTGAGGCGGCGAATAAGCTTTCGATGCGGCCTTCGATCGGCGTGTCAGGGAAGCTGTCGAAGGTCAGTTCGGCACTCTGTCCAGGGCGCATGTGGCCGATCTGGGTTTCTTTGAAGTTGGCCTGAATCCAGATGTCCTGATCCGGTACCAGTGACAGCAGGTAGGCGCCCGTCTGCACATATTGGCCATGGCGTGCGGCGCGCTGGCCGATAAAACCGCTGATGGGCGCGCGAATTTCAGTGCGCGCAATATTCAGTTCAGCCTGGGCCAGGTCGGTACGGGCGCTGCTGATCTGCGCTTCTAGGCGCTTGATCTCGGCTTGCAGGGTGCTGACCTGCTGACGTTGGGCTTGTAGATCGGCTTGCGCTTTGCTCACTTGCGAGCGGGCAATGCGGCTGTCGGCGGCCAGGGTGGTGACACGCTCCTCGGAAACGAAACCCGGCTTGCGCAGGGTTTGCGCGCGCGACAGGTCGATCTGCGTACGACCCAGGGTGGCTTCACTGGCCGACACATCGGCACGGCTGGCAGCAATCAGGCTGTCCTGTTGGTTCAGGGTGCTGCGCGCCTGACTCAGTTCGGCCTCGCGGGTGGCCAGGGTGGCTTCGGCGCGTTGCTTGGCCAGCTCAAAGTCGGCGCTTTCCAGCACCAACAGCAGCTCACCCTGCTCGACATGCTGGTTGTCTTGCACCAATACCTTGTCGATACGTGCGCCCAGCTGGCTGGACACACGGGTGATTTCACCTTGTACATAAGCGTTGTCGGTGCTTTCAAGGTGTCGGCCGATCAGCCACCAATGGCCGAAAAAGGCGGCAGCGATGAGGCTGAGAAGAAGCAGGAAGACAAACAGGCGGCGTTGCAGTTGGGCAGGCATGGTGGGCGCTCGAAGCTCGGGCAAAAGTGTAAGCAAATCTAACAGTGTTCCTTTCGTGCCTGTAGTCGTTAGACTTCGGAAACTTTGTTGCTTATGAGGAACAATCATGGGGCTGGATGATGCGCTGATCTTCACGCGGGTGGTCGAGTGCCACAGCTTCACCCTGGCAGCGCAGGGGTTGGGCATGCAGAAGTCGACCGTCAGTCGGCGCATTGTTCTGCTCGAAGAGCGTCTTGGTGTGCGCCTGCTCAATCGCACCACACGCAAGCTGCGCCTAACGGAAGTCGGACAGGCCTATTACGAGCGCTGTCGGCAGATCATGCTCGACTTTGCCGAGGCCGAGCAGGCGGTGATGCAATTGCAGTTGGAGCCCTCGGGATTGCTGCGCATCACTGCACCGATTGAATTTGGTCAGCTGTTCCTTGGCCGGGTACTGGGTGACTTCATGCGCCAGTACCCGCAGATCAGCGCCGAGGTGGAGTTGACCTCACGGCATGTCGACCCCGTTGAGGAAGGGGTGGATATCGCCATTCTGGTGGGGCAGCCGCAGGACTCCACCTTGATTGCACGCAAGATGTTCGAGACCAGTCGGCGTCTGTATGCCAGTCCGGATTACCTCGCTCGGCACGGTACGCCGCGAACGGTCGAGGAATTGGCGGGGCATCGCGCCGTTATGTTGCCGCGCGACTCGTCGCGTTATTGGCCGTTGGCGGGCGAAAACATCACCTGCCAGAGTGTGCTGTCGTGCAACAACATCACCTTTGCCCGAGAAGCCGTCATGGCGGGGGCTGGAATCGCCGGCCTACCCGTGATGATCTGCGGTGCTGCGGTAGAGGCAGGGCAACTGGTTGAACTGTTGCCCGAAGCGCGTCTGACGGTCGGCGAACTCTATGCGGTCTATCCATCAAGGCGGTTCCAGGCCATGAAGGTGAAAACTTTCCTGGATTTTCTGATACGCAGTCTGTCGTTGTCGGGTGGTCACCTGCTGGAGCCGCCCACGGCTGGCCTGTTACCATCGCCGTCTTAATCCGCGTTCACTGCAACTCTTCGAGACTTTCCATGACCACCGTCCGCACCCGTATTGCGCCGTCGCCCACTGGTGATCCGCACGTAGGCACCGCCTATATCGCCCTGTTCAACCTGTGCTTTGCCCGTCAGCACGGTGGCGAATTTATCCTGCGTATCGAAGATACCGATCAGGTGCGTTCGACGCGTGAGTCTGAGCAGCAGATCTACGACGCCCTGCGCTGGCTGGGCATCGAGTGGAGTGAAGGTCCTGATGTCGGCGGCCCGCACGGCCCGTATCGGCAAAGCGAGCGCGGCCACATCTACCAGAAGTACAGCGCCGAGCTGGTGGAGAAGGGGCATGCCTTCCACTGCTTCTGCAGTGCTGAGCGTCTGGACAAAGTGCGTGCCGAGCAGATGGAGGCCAAGCAAACGCCGCGTTATGACGGCCATTGCATGCACCTGTCCGCCGACGAAGTACAACAGCGCCTGGCGGCTGGCGAGCCGAATGTGGTGCGGATGAAGGTGCCGACCGAAGGCGTCTGCGTGGTGCCGGACATGCTGCGTGGCGAAGTGGAGATCCCATGGGATCGCATGGACATGCAGGTGCTGATGAAGACCGATGGCCTGCCGACCTATTTCCTGGCTAACGTAGTCGACGACCACTTGATGGGTATCACCCACGTGCTGCGCGGTGAAGAATGGCTGCCGTCGGCACCCAAGTTGATCCTGTTGTACGAGTACTTCGGCTGGGAAAAACCGCAGCTGTGCTACATGCCGCTGCTGCGTAACCCGGACAAGAGCAAGCTGTCCAAGCGCAAAAACCCGACTTCGATCACTTTCTACGAGCGCATGGGCTTCTTGCCCCAGGCAATGCTCAACTACCTCGGGCGTATGGGCTGGTCGATGCCTGATGAGCGCGAGAAGTTCAGTCTCGACGAGATGGTTGAGCACTTCGATATCAACCGTGTATCGCTGGGCGGGCCGATCTTCGACCTGGAGAAGCTGTCCTGGCTCAACGGCCAGTGGATGCGTGAACTGAGCGTCGAAGATTTCGCCGCTGGCGCGCAGAAGTGGGCGTTCAACAACAACTACCTGATGCAGATCGCCCCGCATGTACAGGGCAGAGTAGAGACGTTTAGCCAGATCGCCCCGCTGGCCAGTTTCTTCTTTGCGGGCGGCTTGACGCTGGACGCCAAGCTGTTCGAGAGCAAAAAGCTCAGTGCCGATCAGGTACGCCAGGTCATGCAGTTGATCCTGTGGAAGCTTGAAGCGCTGCGTCAGTGGGAAAAAGACAAGATTACTGGCTGTATTCAGGCTGTCGTGGAGCACCTGGAGCTGAAGTTGCGTGACGCCATGCCGTTGATGTTTGCTGCTGTCACTGGCCAGGCCAGCTCGGTATCCGTACTCGATGCCATGGAAATCCTCGGCCCGGATCTGACTCGCTTCCGTCTGCGTCAGGCCATTGAGCTGCTCGGTGGTGTGTCGAAGAAAGAAAACAAAGAGTGGGAGAAGCTGCTGGCTGCCATTGCCTAAGCAGCTGAATGCCCCGTCCGGCCGTCGTTTTGGCGTGCCGGTATGGGGTAAGTGGTTGTTCTGTCAGCATAAAGAATGCAGATGCTGGTAAAAATTTTGTTGACAGGTGTGGGGCGCACTCTTAACATGCGCCCCGTCCTTGAGATGGGGCTATAGCTCAGCTGGGAGAGCGCTTGCATGGCATGCAAGAGGTCAACGGTTCGATCCCGTTTAGCTCCACCATCTTCAAAGCCGAAAGGCTTGCCACAATCAGCTCTTGCAGCTGGTTGGTTGTAGAAGGGTTACGTCCCCTTCGTCTAGTGGCCTAGGACACCGCCCTTTCACGGCGGTAACAGGGGTTCGAGTCCCCTAGGGGACGCCAGTTTCAAAAAGCAGTGCTGGTTTGGGCTGTGAGCCGAGAGGCGATAAATCTGGGGGTATAGCTCAGCTGGGAGAGCGCTTGCATGGCATGCAAGAGGTCAACGGTTCGATCCCGTTTATCTCCACCAAATTTGCAGAAGTAACAACTGCCACGGGGCCAGCGTAAAGCTGGCCTTGTTCTTCGAAGGTTTCGTCCCCTTCGTCTAGTGGCCTAGGACACCGCCCTTTCACGGCGGTAACAGGGGTTCGAGTCCCCTAGGGGACGCCATTTTTGCCCGCTCTGCGGGATTTTGAAGGGTCATTCATTAGTGAATGGCCCTTTTGTTTTTGTGGTCTGACATCCCTGTCGGCCACCCTGTGGGCCGTTGCTACGCGACGTTAAACATTGCTCCAAGCAATTTTTTCTACCTCCTGAACAGTATTCTCCAGCCGATCAGCGGCTGCCCAAGAGGCTTGCTTAATTATATTTCGACCTTAATATTATGATCGTAATGTTAAGGAGGCAGGCATGAGCGATAAGAAGGCGCAAACCCGCGAGCGCATCCTCGCAGCTGCTCGTGCGGCGTTGTTGCAGCGCGGTCCGATTGAACCTGGTCTGGCGGAGTTGATGGGCGCTGCAGGCCTGACAGTCGGTGGCTTCTATGCGCACTTCACGAGCAAGGACGCGCTGATGTTGGAAGTGTTACAGCAGATGCTTTGTCAACGCCGCGAGCGAGTCGCGCAGTTTGATGCCGCACTGCCTGGCCATGAGCGTCGGGTATTGCTGGCTGCCTTTTATCTCTCGCGTAAGCACCGTGATGCCAGCGAGCAAGGGTGTCCGTTGCCCAGTTCGATAGGCGAGCTGGCGCGTATGCCGGAAGGCTTTCGCGTCGTGCTGGCCGAGCATATCGAGTTGATGACAGCGCAGCTCGCGGGCCGTCCTGAAGAGGCTGAGCAGGCGCTGGCCGATATTGCCTTGATGGTCGGAGGGCTGGCGCTGGCACGCGCGCTGGGCCCTGGTGAGTTGTCTGATCGAGTCTTGCGTGCCGCTAAATCGGCAATCGTTTGAGGATATGGCAATGAATAGTATGAGCTGGGTTTGTGGTTTCAACGCATCGATTGGTCTGCTGGCGCCGCATGCCCTGGCCAGCAAGTTGCGCCGGGAGTTTATGACGCCACACACCTTGCCGCCGCGGGATTGGGAATTGCCGCTGCTGGCGCAGGCCGAGCGCATCACCCTGCGTTTCGGTCTGTCCGCTCTGCGCTGGGGCAGTGGGCCAGCCGTGTTGTTGATGCATGGCTGGGAAGGGCGACCGACGCAGTTTGCCGAGCTGATCAAGGCCTTGGTTAATGCTGGCTACGGCGTGGTAGCGCTGGATGCTCCGGCTCATGGCCGTTCGCCTGGGCGCGAGGCCAATGTGGTGCTGTTTGCCCGTGCCTTGCTGGAGGCTGCCAGTGAGTTGCCACCACTCAAAGCAGTGATTGGTCACTCCATGGGCGGCGCTAGCGCCTTGCTGGCCACTCAGTTGGGCTTGCGCACTGAGGTGCTCGTCAGCATTGCCGCGCCCAGCCGAATTCTGACCATGCTGCGGCGCTTCTCGCACTACATGGGGCTGCCGCGCCAGGCCCGCGCGCAATTTGTCCAGTTGGTCGAAGAGCAGGCAGGGATTCCTGCAGGGCAACTTGATAGCGCGCACTATCAACTGGATTTTCCCGGACTGGTCGTGCATGCGGTGGACGATCCGATGGTGCCGTTCAGCGAAGCAGAGGCCATTCACCAGAGCTGGTTCGACAGTCGTCTGCTGCGCCTCGAGCGTGGTGGGCATCAGCGCGTACTGGCTGATCCGCAGGTGGTGCAGGCCGTGCTGACGCTGTTGGCGTCGTTGAATCAGGCATCGTCCAAGGCGCTCGCCTCGTAGCCAATAACCCGGTTACGCCCGGCGGCCTTGGCTTGATAGAGCGCTTGGTCAGCGTGCCGTAACAGCTGCTCACGTTCGCTGTTGGGGCCTGGCGTGAGCGTGTACACGCCGATGCTTAGGCTCAGGTCGATACTCAAACCCTGGTGCATGCAGGGGTGACTGGCCAGGTCTGCGCGAAGCTGCTCGGCCAGGTCCATTGCGCCGGATTGGTGGGTGTCGCAGAGCACGGCGGCAAACTCCTCACCGCCAAAACGTACCAGTAGGTCATTACTGCGCATGCGCTGCTGCATGCGCAGGGCGGCGTGCTGCAAGCAGGCATCGCCGACCAGATGGCCGTGCAGGTCGTTGACCTTCTTGAAGTGATCCAGGTCCATCATCAGCATTGAAATCGGCTGCTGGCTGCGTTTGGCCTGTGCCAGCAGACGCTCCAGTTCTTCGTCGAGCACCTGACGATTGAGAAGCCCGGTCAGGCTGTCGCGACGACTCAGTTCGGCCAGCTGACGGTTGGCAATCGATAGTTCCTGCAGGGCCTGTTGCAGGGAGGCGGTGCGCTCCTGCACGCGGGCTTCCAAGCCTTCGTTAATTTGTTGTTGCAGGTTCAGGCTCTTGGCCTGCTCCAAGCGCAGCTGGTGCTCGTTGGCAAATAGCTGAGCTTGAGCTTCTTGCTGGGCGTTTTGCGCAAGCCGAATGCGTAAGCCAAGGGCAATTGAAAAGATCACCAGCTCAAGCAGGCTGCCGATCTGCTGGGCGTGCAGGGTTAGCAGCGAATTGGCGAGCAAGCCGGTGCCGCTGATCACGCTGAACAGGCTGGCGATAATCAGTGCTGACCAGCCCAGGGCAAACAGCTTGGCCGGCGGGTAGCCATCGCGCCAGCGCAGCACGGTGAAGATGCAGCCGAAAATTGCACAGACCAGAAGCAGCACGAAACTGCCGATTAACGCGACGAGGTAGGGCGCTGCCACAGCCAGTGCCATCACCAGCAGGCTGCAGCCTATTAGGCCGTGGCAAATCCAGCTGTAAGCCCGATGGTGGTTTTTGAGGTCGAGCACGCCATGGGTGAACAGTACGCCGAACAGTGTCGCCAGCGCCGAACTGAACGGGAAACTCATCTGCTGCCAAGTCAGTGACTCGGGCCAGAACCATTGCAAGGCGAAGCCTAACTGGATGAACTGGTAAAAACTGAAGCTGGCCACAAACAGGCTGTACCAGAGGTAGTTACGGTCGCGGGTGATGATAAAAATCGACAGGTTGTAAATCATCATCACCAGCAGCGCGCCAAAGAACAGGCCCTGGAGCAGCAGCATGCGTTGTTCATACTGGTTGAAGGCCTGGCTGCTCATCAGGCTAGCGCTGAGGTTAGCCGAGCCGTCGGTCTGCATGCGCAGGATCAGCTCACGTTTTTCCCCGGCAGCCAGGCTGAATGGCAACACCAGTTGGCGGTGATTGACCCAGCGTTGGTCGAACGGCCGCTGATCGCCCGCCTGGTACACCCGGCCGTCGTCCAGGCCGTATGCATCCAGGGTGTCGAGCAGCGGATTACCGATCAATAGCACCCAGTTGATGGCGTTATCAGCCGGGTTGTGCAGGCTGAAACGCAACCAGTAGGCGTGTGTGCTGTAGCCGAAACTGGCATCGCGACGGGCTACCGGTTGCCAGGCCGATTCAGGCAGCTGGCGAACGCTGTGAATGTCCGCCAGGCCTTCGGGGTCAGCCCAGACATGCATGGCCGGGCCTGGCAGTAGCGGGGTATCGCTGGCTAGAAGCGGCAGGCTGGAGGCCTGCGCCAGTGTCGGCAGTAACAGCAGTAGGAGTACGCGCAGCAACACAATCAAAAGAGGCATTCCATGGCAAGGATGTTGGCGACACGACAAAGGTGCATTATTACGCGGCCTTATGACATACCGATAGCTTCTCCGAGGTCGCTTATGAGCCAAAATTTGTTGCATTGCCATGCTCAGCGCGACGCTTGTCTGCATGCGCTGGCTGCTGATCTGTCAACGCAGGTTCGGGCCACACTGGGGCAGCTGCCTCGCGCCGGTCTGATCCTGCCCGGCGGCAGTAGCCCGCAGGCCTTATTGCCCCTCTTGGCGCAGCAGTTGGACAGCCAACGGATTGACCTCAGTCCCAGCGATGAGCGCTGGGTGCCAGCGCAGGCGGCCGAAAGTAATTGGCAGCTGCTGCATCAGGGTCTGCCGCAGGCTAATTGCCTTGACCCACGCCAGGGCGCAACGCTTGAACAATCGGCATTGAGCTGGGGCGAGCAGTTGGCGCAGTGGCCGCCGTTTAGTGCTGTGTTGCTCGGCATGGGTGAAGACGCGCATATCGCCTCGTTGTTTCCCGGTATGCCCGACCTGGCTGCTGCGCTGGATCCGCAAGCTGAACCCGCAGTCTTGCCAGCCCTGGCCCCGCAAGAGCCACGCCAACGGTTATCACTAAACTTGGCGATGTTGCAGCGCGGGAAGTGGCTCGGCTTGCTGGCGTTCGGCGAGCGCAAGCGCGAGCTGATTGATGCCGTGCTGGCGGATCAACCTTCGGCTCGCGAGTTACCGCTGTATGCTTGGCTGCAGCGCAGTCCGTTGCCGGTAAATATCTACTGGGCACCCTGAGAGCATGTTGAGGTCTGCTGCATATAGGCGCTACTGCGTTAGAGCAGTGGCTAAGCCGTTACACTGCAAGCCTTTATCTCACCGAGAAAGGGAGTAGTCATGTTGCATCCGGTTGTTGAGCAGGTGACCGCCGCACTGGAAAAACGTTCGGCCAAGCGCCGCGAGCGTTATTTGCAGCGATTGACCCAGGCTGCCGCGCGCACCGCACATCAGGCCCTGGGTTGCTCCAACCTGGCTCATGCCCTTGCTGCGCAGCCTGATGATGCACGGCTGATCATGAAGCAGGGCGGCTCGCCGCATGTCGCGATTATTTCCAGCTACAACGATCTGCTCTCGGCCCATGCGCCGCTCAGGGACTATCCCGAGCGTCTGAAAGTGGCGCTGGCCAAGGCCGGCGCGACCTCGCAGTTCGCGGCTGGGGTGCCGGCCATGTGCGATGGCATTACCCAGGGCGAAGGCGGCATGCAACTGTCGCTGTTCTCCCGAGACCTGATTGCCCAGGCTGCCGGCATCGGCTTGACCCACGGTATTTTCGATGGCGCGCTGTATTTGGGGGTGTGCGACAAGATCGTCCCCGGCCTGCTGATTGGCGCGCTGCATTTCGGCCATCTGCCGGCCGTATTCGTGCCGGCCGGACCCATGCAATCGGGGCTGCCCAACAAGGAAAAAGCCGCGGTCCGCCAGCGTTATGCCCGTGGCGAAGCCAGTCGTGATGAGCTGCTGGCTGCCGAGTTAGCTGCTTACCACCAGGCCGGCACCTGCACCTTTTATGGCACGGCCAATACCAATCAGTTGCTGATGGAAGCCATGGGCCTGCACGTGCCGGGCAGCGCCTTTATTCACCCTTACACACCGCTGCGCGATGCCATGACTGATGAGGCCGCGCGGCTGGTGGCGCACAACAGCCGCCAGGGCGAGCGCTATCTGCCGGTTGGTCAGCAGATTGATGCGCGGGCGCTGATCAATGCGGTGGTGGCTTTGCTTGCCAGCGGCGGCTCGACCAACCATACCCTGCACCTGCCGGCCATAGCTCGAGCGGCGGGCTATGAACTGAGCTGGGATGATTTCGCCGCGTTGTCCAAGGTGGTGCCGCTGCTGGCGCGGGTTTATCCGAATGGCGCGGCGGACGTGAATCAGTTTCAGGCCGCCGGTGGACCGGCCTGGTTGCTGCGTGAACTGCTCGGCGCCGGCCTGCTGCATGATGATGTTGCCACCGCTGCCGGTCATGGTTTGCGTGCCTATACCCGCGAGCCCTGGCTGGAGGGCGAACGTCTGGCCTGGCGTGACCTGCCGGCACAGAGCCCTGCGCCGGATATTGTCCGGCACGTGGCTGAGCCGTTTGCCGAAGAAGGTGGGCTGGTGCTTCTGGCAGGCAACCTGGGCCGCGCCATCCTGAAAACCTCTGCTGTGGATCCGGCGTTCTGGCACATCCGCGCCCAGGCGCGCGTGTTCGATTCGGAAGCAGCTGTGCAGGCGGCCTACAGTGCCAATGAGCTGCAAGGTGACCTGGTGCTGGTGGTGCGCTTCCAAGGCCCACAAGCCAATGGCATGCCTGAGCTGCACAAACTGATGCCGTTGTTGGCCAATTTGCAGCAAGCCGGTCAGCGGGTGGCCCTGGTGACCGATGGGCGCATGTCTGGGGCTTCGGGGCAGGTATCCACTGCCTTGCACGTCACCCCGGAGGCGGCAGCCGGTGGTCCCTTGGCGCGGCTGCAGGACGGTGATTGGTTGGTACTGGATGCACAAAATGGTCTGCTGCAGGTGGAACTGAGTGAGCAGCAATTGGCCGCGCGGCCATTGGCATCTGCCAGTACCGAGCTGGAATTGGGCTATGGTCTGGAAATGTTCGCCGCGCAGCGCCGCCTGGTCGGCTCGGCTGAGCAGGGCGCCAGCAGCCTGTTTGAAGACTGAACGCGACAATTGAATTTGAGAGCGGGGAGCAAGGCATGAGCCTGACGATGGATGTGGTGCTGCAGCAGGCCCGCCCGGTGTTGCCGGTGCTGGTGATTGAAGACATCAGCCTGGCGGTGGACCTGGCCCGTGCGCTGCACGCCGGTGGCATCCGCGTGCTGGAAGTGACATTGCGCACGCCGCGGGCATTGGATGCCCTGGCTGCGATGCGCAAGGAACTGCCGGACCTGTTGATTGGCGCCGGTACAGTGATCCACGCCGAGCAGTTTCTCGAAGCCCGCGATGCCGGTGCGCAGTTTGCCGTCAGCCCTGGCTGCACTGAACGTCTGGCGGCGGCGGCAGAGGATTCAGGCCTGCCGTATCTGCCGGGTGTGATGACGCCGTCCGAGGTGCTGCTGGCGCTGGAATACGGCTACCGCTCGCTCAAGCTATTTCCGGCCGATGGCGCCACCAGCATCAAGATGCTCAAGAGCTTCAAGGGCCCGTTTACCGGTATTCGCTTCTGCCCAACCGGCGGGGTAACCCCGGATAACCTGCTGGGCTTCCTGCGCTTGCCCAACGTGGCCTGTGTCGGCGGCACCTGGATCGCGCCAAGTAACCTGGTACGCGCACGTGCCTGGGATCAGATCACCCAGCTGGCCGCCGAGGCGCGCGCCTTGGCCGGTAGCCTGGAGCAGTCGGCATGAGCTGGGAGCTGAGCAATCCCTTTGTCATTGATATTCAGGTCACGGCCGAGGACATCGACGGCCTTGGCCATGCCAATAATGCGGTCTACGTCAGCTGGTTGGAGCGCTGCGCCTGGCGCCATTCGCAGTTTTTGGGGCTGGACCTGGCTGAGTATCGCCGCCTCGACCGCGCTATGGCCGTGTTGCGCCATGAGATCGACTATCTGGCCAGCGCCTACGAAGACCAGCAGCTGCAGATGGCTACTTGGATCGTCGAGTCCGATCAGCGCTTGAAAATGGACCGACGCTTCCAGCTGATTCGCCCGGAAGACGGCGTGACCCTGTTGCGGGCGAAAACCACCTTTGTCTGCATCGAGTTGTCCAGCGGTAAGCCCAAGCGTATGCCGCCAGAGTTTGTTGAGGGTTATGGCGCTGCTTTGCAACCCCCATTTCCCATGGAACTGTGATGCGCCGTTGGGCTAATGCCTGAGCGTTTCACCATCACGCCGCGTACACTACGCGGCGTTTTTCTACCTGCGACTTTTAGTCGAAGCGCAGCACCGCATTTTCAAGAGATTGCCTATGCAAATCGCCCTGGCCCCGATGGAGGGGTTGGTCGACGAAATCCTTCGCGATGTGCTCACTCAGGTGGGCGGCATCGATTGGTGTGTGACGGAATTTATCCGGGTGACCGAGCGGGTCTTGCCCGTCAGCACCTATGAGAAGCTCGCACCGGAATTGTTCAGCGGCGCGCAAACGGCCGCCGGCACGCCGCTGCGCGTGCAGTTCCTCGGCTCCGATCCAGCCTGCCTGGCTGATAACGCGGCGTTTGCCTGCACCCTCGGCGCGCCAGTGATCGACCTCAACTTCGGCTGCCCGGCCAAGACGGTGAACAAGTCCCGTGGCGGCGCGGTATTGCTTAAAGAACCCGAACTGCTGCATGCCATAGTCCGTGAAGTGCGTCGTGCGGTGCCGGCCGCGATTCCGGTCACGGCGAAAATGCGCCTGGGTTTTGATCACAAGGATTACGCCCTGGAGTGCGCCGAGGCGTTGGCCGAGGGCGGCGCGACGCAGATCGTGGTGCACGCGCGAACCAAGGTCGAAGGCTACAAGCCGCCGGCACATTGGGAGTGGGTGGCCCGGGTGCAGGACGCGGTGAAAGTGCCGGTATTTGCCAATGGCGAGATCTGGACCCTGGATGACTGGCGGCGTTGCCGTGAGGTCAGTGGGGTTGAGGACATCATGCTCGGTCGTGGCCTGGTTGCGCGTCCTGACTTGGCCCGGCAGATTGCTGCGGCCAGGGCAGGGCAGAACGCGGTTGCCATGAGTTGGGCTGAGTTGCAGCCGCTGCTTGCGGATTTCTGGCTGCAGGCGCGGCGCAAAATGTCACCACGCTACGCACCGGGTCGGCTCAAACAGTGGTTGGCAATGCTGACCCGCAGCTACCCCGAAGCCACCGAGCTGTTCAACCTGCTGCGCCGCGAAAACGACTGTCTGCGCATTGATGGCTTGCTCGGTATCCAGTTTGCCGAGGTAGAGCCCGTCGAGCAGGCCAGTGCCTAACGATCTGCCAGCCCTTACTGCCGCTGTAGCGCTGTACAAAACATGCAGCACTTGAAATTTTTCTGAGTCACCACATGTTCAGTGATGTGGGATGCCGAAGTCGGGTCCTGCGCTTATTCACTCGCTGAACCTCAGGAGATTTTTATGAGCACTGCATTTTCCATGACACCGCTGTTCCGTCAGTCCGTTGGCTTCGACCGGTTTAATGATCTGTTCGAGTCGGCCATGCGCAACGAGGCAGGTAGCAGCTATCCACCCTATAACGTCGAGAAGTATGCCGACGATCAATACCGCATTGTGGTTGCGGCTGCGGGCTTCCAAGAAGACGATTTGGAGCTGCAGGTCGAGCGCGGCGTGTTGACCGTTAGCGGTGGCAAGCGCGATACCAGTGCCGAGAACGTCACATACCTGTACCAGGGCATCGCTCAGCGCGCCTTCAAACTGTCGTTCCGCTTGGCCGACCATATCGAGGTCAAGGCTGCCAGCCTGGTCAACGGCCTGCTGAATATCGACCTGGTGCGTATCGTGCCGGAAGAGGCAAAAGCCAAGCGCATTCCAATCGGTGCTGGCCGCACTGTGCTGCAGAGCTAAGCAGCGTTGCGGTTAACAACAAGGGCACCTGCAGGTGCCCTTGTTGTTTTACAGGGGCGCCGGTATGCGGTTGTCGTGCAGCAACTGGCGGAACTGCTGCAGTGGCACCGGCCGGCTGAACAGGTAGCCCTGATAGTGGTGACAGCCCTGTTGCTGGAGAAACTCCAACTGATCGACCTGTTCAACCCCTTCGGCAATCATGCCCAAGCCCAGGCTGCGGGCCATGGCGACGATTGCGCGGATAATCTCGGCATCGTTGGCATCGAGGGTGGCGTCGCGCACGAACGACTGATCAATCTTCAGCACATCCACCGGCAGGCGCTTGAGGTAGGTCAGCGAGCTGTAGCCGGTGCCGAAATCGTCCATGGCGAAGGTTACACCGAGGCGTTTGAGGCGATTCATCTTGGCGATGGTGTCGTCGATGTTCTGGATCACGATGCCTTCGGTGATTTCCAGTTTGAGCATCTGCGGCGGCAGATGGCTGCTGGTCAGGCTGCTTTCTACTCGGTCAACAAAATCATGCTGACGGAACTGTCGAGGGCTGATGTTGACGCACAGGCTGAACTGCGCGGCGTTGACCATGCCCTGCTCAATCAGGCGGGCGCAGGCGTGGCAAGCTTCGGCAAGCACCCATGCACCGACTTCAAGAATCAGCCCGCTTTCTTCGAGCACATGGATAAACAGCGCCGGCGACTGCGGCCCGAGGGTTGGGTGCATCCAGCGCAAGAGGGCTTCGGCCCCGATAATCTGGTTGTTCCGTGCATCCACCTGAGGCTGAAAGTACAACTCGAATTCACCCCGGGCGAGCGCCAAACGCAGGTCGTTTTCCAGGCGCAGGCGCTCGCTGGCAGCCTTCTGCATGGTGTTGCGAAACAGTTGGATGCAGTTGCGGCCCGAATCTTTGGCCCTGTACAGGGCGATATCCGCACGCTTGAGCACATCGGATGGTGTATCGCCGTGGTCAGGCACCAGGGCGATGCCAATGCTGGGCGTGACTTGCAGTTGGTGGCCGTCGAGCAGCATGGGTTCGGCGAGTAAGTGGCGCAGTTTTTCCGCCAGGGCGCGGACCTGTTGCACGACCTTTGAACGCTTGCCTTCCAGGCCGGAAATCAGCACGACAAACTCGTCGCCACCCAGGCGTGCCACCGTGTCTTCCTGACGTACGCTCGATTCCAAGCGCGCCGTCACCAGCTTGAGCACCGCATCGCCGACGGGATGGCCGAGTGAGTCGTTGATGTGTTTGAAGTGGTCCAGGTCAATAAATAGCAGGGCGCCACGCAGTTCGTGACGTTTGAGTAGAGCGATTTGCTGGGTCAGGCGATCAAGCAGCAGTGCACGGTTGGGCAGGTTGGTCAGCGAGTCGTGGTAAGCCAGGTGCTGCACCTGAGCCTGGGCTTCCTTGAGCTCGCTGATATCGCGGGCAGTGAGCAGCAGGCAGGGGATGTTGTTGAGCTGGATGGGATTGACCGATACCTCAACCATTTTGATGCTGCCGTCGCGGTGTCTTCCATGCATTTCCATGCGGCGCACATGCCCGTCGCGTTTAAGCGTATCTAGCATCTGGATGCGTTCTGATGGATCGGCCCACACGTTAATTTCTAGGGCCGTACGCCCAATGACCTCTTCAGCGCTGTAGCCGTTTAGCCTGCAGAAGCCTTCATTTACCTCAATGTAGCGGGCAGTGTCGCGTTCGGTAATGGTGATGGCGTCCGGGCTTGATTGGAATGCCAGGGCGAACTTTTCCTGGCTGGCCTGCAGCGCTGCTTGGGCTTTTTGCCGTTCACTGATGTCTCGGAAGGTGGTGAGGATGCAGGGTTGGTTATTCAGCAGCAGGGGTCTGGTGGACACCACGCAGGTGATCACGCGCCCTTGTTTATCGAGGTAATCCGCCACTTCGTTATGCAGGCTCTTATCGCGTTCGAGCTTGTCGTATAGCGCGGTTCGTACGTCGAGGTTGGCCCAGAAGTTCAGCTCGGTCATGCGCCGGCCGATAATTTCCTCGGGCTGCCAGCCGAAGGCCTGGCTGAAGCTTGAGTTGATTTCCATGGCCACGCCGTCGGGCAGGGTGGTCAGGGCGACGGGGTCAGGGCTGGCTTGGAACAGGTTGGCGAATTTAGCTTCAGAAGCGGCTAGGCGTTGTTCGCGGCGCACACGCTCGCTGATATCGATGAGGATGCCGGCCATGCGTTCAGGTTTGCCGTCGGCGTCGCGGTAGAGCTTGGCGGTGCTTTCCAGGTAATGCACCTCCTTGTTGCCGTACACCGCGCGGTAGGTGACCTGGTAATCCTCGGTGAGTCCCTGCGCCAAGTTATTGAAGTGCTTGCGCATGGCGTGACGGTCTTCCAGTGGGACGCAGCTGAAGAACTTGCGAAAATCATCATGGAAGGGCTCATCTTCCAAACCGTGTAGTTTGGAGGCGCGCGCAGAGCCAAACAGCATATTGCTGGGGATATGCCAGTCCCAAGTGCCGAGGTCGGCCGAATCCAGGGCCAGATTCAGGCGCTCCTGGCTGTCGTGAAGATCACGCTCCTGCTGGCGTTGCTGGGTAATGTCACGCAGCGACAGAACCAGGCATGGAATGCCATCCAGGATAATTTCGCCGCCAAACAGCAGATTCCGGCGAATACTGCCGTCGCGGTGGTAGAGCGGTACTTCCAGGCCGTTGAGGGTGTTGCTTTTGACCGCATCCATCATCCGTTGGCGATCTTTGAGACAGGCCCAGATGCCCATTTCCAGCGAGGTGCGGCCCAGAGTTTGTTCGCTGGTCCAGCCGAATTGACGTTCGAAACCTGCATTGATTTCGATAAAGCGGCCGCTGGATTTCTCAGTGATAACCACCGCGTCCGGGCTGTAATTGAAAGCCTGGGCGAACTTTTCCTCGCTGCTGCGCAGTGCCTGTTCGCGTGCTTGCTGGTTGCTGATGTCGCGGATGACACCAATGACACGCTGCTTGCCATCGGCGTCCAGTTGCAGGCTGCCGCTGATCTCCAGCCAGTGCAAGCTGCCGTCCGGCCAGCGAATACGGTGGCGGAAGGCACGGTTGCTGGGGTTGCCAGCGAGCAGTTGTTCAAACAGGCGCAGAATATCTGGGCGGTCTTCCTCGGGAATCAGCTCGATATAGTCGATGCGTTTTTTCAGCGGTTGCTTGGGGTCGAGGCCGAACAGCGCCTGCGCTCCGCGTGACCAGCTGACGCGGCCGCTTTCGATGTCCCAGTACCAAGTGCCCAGTTTGGCGCCGTTAAGGGCGCGCAACAGGCGCGGGGCATCGTTCCAGGCGCTTTCGAATTCGGCAGGATCCAGTGCCGGGATAAACGGCAGTGGCGGACGGCGATCACTGGATTTAGCCACGACCAACTCTTCCTTTGTATGCGTGGGTTTCCTGGTCGCTGGCTGAGCTACGGGGCTGAGTCATGCAGAAACCTTTCTTATCGTTATAAGCCCACGTTAGCCCTTAGTCGCTGGCCATTGCAAGGCCATCACGCTGGGCATCCAGCAGGTTCATAAAGGCCCGCGCGGCGTTGGAAAGGGTGCGCTCAGTGTGGCTGATATAGCCCAGCTGACGGGTCAGCTGGATGCCCGGTAATGGCAGGCGCGCGACCTGTTCGTCGAGCATGGTGCGTGGTAGCACACTCCAGGCCAGGCCGATGGAAACCATCATCTTGATGGTTTCCAGGTAGTTGGTGCTCATGGCGATATTCGGCGTCAGCCCTTGGGCCTCGAAAAGGCGTCGCACGATATGGTGGGTAAAGGTGTTGCCGCCGGGGAATACTGCCGGGTGATGTGCTACATCGGCCAGGCTGATGACCTGGCTGCGTGCCAGCGGATGCTCGGGAGCGGCGACGAAATCCAGCGGGTCGTCCCACACGGCCACGGCATGCACCGGCTCGCGGGTTTCCGGAGCGAGGGTGATCACCGCCAGCTCAGCGCGACCATGCAGCACTTCTTCATAGGCCACCTCGGAGTCGAGAAACTGGATATCCAGCGCCACCTGCGGGTGCGCGCGGGTAAAGGCGCGTAGCAGCGGTGGTAGGCGATGCAGGCCAATGTGGTGGCTGGTGGCCAGGGTCAGACGGCCGCTTATCTCGCCATTCAGATTGGTCAGCGCACGGCGCGTATCATCCAGCACATTGAGAATCTGATAGGCCCGCGGCAGTAAGGCGCGGCCGGCCTCGGTCAGGCTGACCTCACGGCCCAGGCGATCGAACAGGCGCACACTCAGCTGCTGCTCCAGGCTGGCGATGCGTTTGCTCACTGCTGGTTGAGTCAGGTGCAGGCGTTCCGCCGCTTCGGAGAAGCTGCCCAGCTCGGCGATGGCAATAAAGGCATTGAGGGTGGCGAGATCCATGTGGCTGTTCCTGGCAGTGGGCGGCGCAATAGGCGCTGCTCAAGCTTACTTGTATTCCAGTTAGGAATCCTTTGGATGAAAAATATGAATTTGAGTAATTTAATGCAAGCCCATAGGATTACCCCATAAGCCAAAGGGCTATTTGCCCAGGCATAGAAACAGGTTGATGAGGGATAGCGGATGGCCGGCAAAACGCTGTACGACAAGCTCTGGGAAATGCACGAAGTGAAGCGCCGCGACGATGGTTCGTCGCTGATCTACATCGACCGGCATATCCTCCACGAAGTGACCTCGCCCCAGGCCTTTGAGGGCTTGCGTCTGGCCAGCCGCAAACCGTGGCGCATCGACGCCAACATCGCCACCCCGGACCACAACGTTCCGACCACCAAGGCCGAGCGTCAGGGCGGCCTGGAAGCCATTGCCGATGAAGTGTCGCGCATTCAGGTGCAAACCCTGGACGAGAACTGCGATGACTTCGGCATCCTCGAATTCAAGATGAACGACATTCGCCAGGGCATCGTTCACGTAGTTGGCCCAGAGCAGGGCGCCACCTTGCCGGGCATGACCGTTGTCTGCGGCGACTCGCACACTTCGACCCACGGCGCATTCGGCGCGCTTGCTCATGGCATCGGCACCTCTGAGGTCGAGCATGTGCTTGCCACCCAGTGCCTGGTGGCCAAGAAGATGAAGAACATGCAGGTGCTGGTCGAAGGCAAGCTGCCGTTCGGCGTGACCGCCAAAGACATCGTGCTGGCCGTGATCGGCAAAATCGGCACTGCCGGCGGTAACGGCCATGCGTTGGAGTTTGCTGGCAGCGCAATCCGCGACTTGTCGCTGGAAGGGCGCATGACCATCTGCAACATGTCCATCGAAGCCGGTGCCCGCGTCGGCCTGGTGGCGGTGGACGAGAAGACCATCGCCTACGTCGAAGGCCGTCCGTTTGCCCCGAAAGGCGCCGATTGGGCCGCCGCTGTGGCGCAGTGGCAGGACCTGGTGTCCGACGCCGATGCGCATTTCGACACCGTGGTTGAGTTGCGTGCTGAAGACATCAAGCCGCAAGTCAGCTGGGGCACTTCGCCGGAAATGGTCTTGGCCGTCGATCAGAACGTGCCGGACCCGGCCGCCGAAAGCGATCCGGTGAAGAAGGACTCGATTACCCGCGCCCTGAAATACATGGGCTTGCAGGCCAATCAGGCGATCACTGATATCCAGCTGGACCGCGTATTTATCGGCTCCTGCACCAACTCGCGGATCGAAGACCTGCGCGCCGCTGCTGAAGTGGCCAAGGGCCGCAAGGTCGCCAGCACCATCAAACAGGCGATGGTGGTGCCGGGCTCCGGCTTGGTCAAAGCCCAGGCGGAACAGGAAGGGTTGCACCACATCTTTATCGAAGCCGGTTTTGAATGGCGCGAGCCGGGCTGCTCCATGTGCCTGGCGATGAACCCGGACAAACTGGGCAGTGGCGAGCATTGCGCGTCCACCTCCAACCGCAACTTTGAAGGCCGTCAGGGTGCCGGTGGTCGTACTCACCTGGTAAGCCCGGCAATGGCCGCCGCCGCTGCGGTGACCGGCCGCTTTATCGATGTGCGCGAATTGATCCAGGCCTAAGGAGCTGACGATGAAAGCCTTTACCCAACACACCGGCCTGGTTGCACCGCTCGATCGCGCCAACGTCGACACCGACCAGATCATCCCTAAGCAGTTCTTGAAGTCGATCAAGCGCACCGGCTTCGGCCCGAACCTGTTTGATGAGTGGCGCTACCACGATGTCGGTCAGCCGAATCAGGACAACTCCAAGCGCCCGGTGAATCAGGAGTTCGTACTGAACTTCGCGCGTTACCAGGGTGCCAGCGTGCTGCTGGCGCGAGAGAACTTCGGTTGCGGCTCATCCCGTGAGCACGCGCCTTGGGCGCTTGAGGAATACGGTTTCCGCACGATCATCGCGCCGAGCTTTGCCGATATCTTCTTCAACAACAGCTTCAAGAACGGCCTGCTGCCGATCATCCTTAAAGAAGACGAGGTCGATGCGCTGTTTCATCAGGCCGAAGCCACGGTTGGCTACCAGCTGACTGTCGACTTGGCCGCGCAAACCGTGACCCGTCCGGATGGCGTGCAGTACAGCTTCGAGGTCGATGCCTTCCGCAAGCATTGCCTGCTCAATGGCCTGGACGACATCGGCCTGACCCTGCAGGACAGCGACGCGATCAAGACCTTTGAAAGCACTTACCAGCAGCGCAGCCCCTGGCTGTTCGGCGCTATCAAGTAATCAGTGGGCGAGTGCATGTGTCACTTGCCGATTTAATGAGTTGAGAAAAGTATGTCCAAGCAGATTCTGATTCTCCCCGGTGACGGTATTGGCCCGGAAATCATGGCCGAAGCGGTCAAGGTGCTGAACCTGGCCAACGATAAGTACAACCTGGGTTTCGAGCTGAGCTTCGATGACCTCGGCGGTGCTGCCATCGACCGTTATGGCGTGCCGCTGGCTGACGAAACTCTGGCTCGCGCCAATGCTGCCGATGCCATTCTGCTCGGTGCTGTCGGTGGTCCGAAATGGGATGCTATTGATCCGGCGATCCGTCCAGAACGCGGCCTGCTGAAAATTCGCTCGCAGCTGGGTCTGTTCGGCAACTTGCGCCCGGCGATTCTCTATCCGCAACTGGCCGATGCCTCCAGTCTCAAGCGTGAAATCGTCGCTGGCCTGGATATCCTCATCGTGCGTGAGCTGACCGGCGGCATCTATTTTGGTCAGCCGCGTGAAAGCAAAGTGCTGGAAAACGGCGAGCGCATGGCTTACGACACCCTGCCGTACAGCGAGAGTGAAATCCGCCGTATCGCCCGCGTCGGCTTCGACATGGCCCGCGTGCGTGGCAAGAAGCTTTGCTCGGTGGACAAGGCTAACGTGCTGGCTTCCAGCCAACTCTGGCGTGCCGTGGTCATTGAAGTGGCCAAGGACTACCCGGACGTCGAGCTCAGCCACATGTACGTCGATAACGCTGCCATGCAGCTGGTGCGCGCACCGAAGCAGTTCGACGTGATGGTCACCGACAACATGTTCGGCGACATCCTCTCGGATGAAGCCTCGATGCTCACCGGCTCTATCGGCATGCTGCCGTCGGCGTCTTTGGATGCCAACAACAAGGGTATGTACGAGCCGTGCCACGGCAGCGCGCCAGATATCGCCGGGCAGGGCATTGCCAACCCGTTGGCGACCATTCTGTCGGTGTCGATGATGCTGCGTTACAGCTTCAATCAAACGGCTGCAGCGGATGCCATCGAACTGGCCGTGAGCAAGGTGCTGGATCAGGGCCTGCGTACCGGCGATATCCATAGCGCGGGTACAACCAAGGTCGGCACGGCGGCGATGGGTGATGCGGTAGTCGAAGCGCTGCGTAGTCTGTAATCTTCCTGGCCCGCCGGAGGTCTCCGGTGGTCAGCTTATATAGGTGTAGTGGTTATGAAACGTGTAGGTCTGATCGGTTGGCGCGGCATGGTCGGTTCCGTGCTGATGCAACGCATGCTGGAAGAGCAGGATTTCGACTTGATCGAGCCGGTGTTCTTCACCACTTCCAATGTCGGCGGCCAAGGCCCCGCGATTGGCAAGGAAACGGCGCCTTTGAAGGACGCCTACAGCATTGACGAGCTGAAAAGCCTGGACGTGATTCTCACCTGCCAAGGTGGCGACTACACCAGTGAAGTCTTCCCCAAGCTGCGCGAAGCCGGCTGGCAGGGCTACTGGATCGACGCCGCCTCATCGTTGCGCATGGATGACAGCTCGGTCATCGTGCTCGACCCGGTCAACCGCAAGGTTATTGATCAGCAGCTGGATGCCGGTACCAAGAACTACATCGGCGGCAACTGCACCGTCAGCCTGATGCTGATGGCGCTGGGCGGCCTGTATGAGGCTGGCCTGGTCGAGTGGATGAGCGCCATGACCTATCAGGCGGCCAGCGGTGCTGGTGCGCAGAACATGCGTGAGCTGATCAAGCAGATGGGCGCGATTAACGCCTCGGTAGCTGATGAACTGGCCGACCCGGCTAGCGCCATTCTGGATATCGACCGCAAAGTGGCCGAAGCCATGCGCGGCGAGTCGTTCCCTGTCGATAACTTCGGCGTGCCGCTGGCCGGTAGCCTGATCCCTTACATCGACAAGGAGCTGCCGAACGGCCAGAGCCGTGAAGAGTGGAAGGGCCAGGCAGAAACCAACAAGATCCTCGGTCGCTTCAAGAACCCGATTCCTGTCGACGGTCTGTGCGTGCGTATCGGTGCCATGCGTTGCCACAGCCAGGCGCTGACCATCAAGCTGAACAAGGATGTGCCGCTGTCGGACATCGAAGGCCTGATCAGCCAGCACAACCCCTGGGTCAAGCTGGTGCCGAATCAGCGTGAAGCCAGTATTCGCGAGCTGGGTCCGACTGCTGTGACGGGTACTCTGAGCGTGCCGGTCGGTCGTCTGCGCAAACTCAACATGGGTTCGCAGTACCTCGGCGCGTTCACTGTCGGCGATCAGCTGCTGTGGGGCGCGGCCGAGCCGCTGCGACGCATGCTACGCATCCTGCTGGAGCGTTAATCGCGCGGCGCTGATACGTAAACAGGCTGACTAAGAGGGGCGGGCTGTTGGGCATTCGAGTCAAATCGAGTGCTCAATAGTCCGCTCCTTTGCATTTTGCGGGTGCAGCTATACAGTGCTGGGCTTATTTATCAGAGCCTTGTCATGACCCGTACTTTTGATATTGCCGTAATCGGCGCCACCGGCAGCGTTGGTGAAACCCTGGTGCAGCTGCTGGAAGAGCGCGAGTTCCCGGTGGCTAATCTGCATCTGGTAGCCAGCGGTGAGTCAGCCGGACGCTCCTTGTCCTACAAGGGCAAGAACCTGCGCGTACGTGATCTGGAAACCTTTGATTTTGCCAGTGTGCGGCTGGTGTTCTTCGCTGCTGGCAGCAAGGTGACGCAGAAGTATGCCGCGCAAGCTGCTGCGGCTGGCTGCGCAGTGATTGATCTGGCCAGCGGTTTGCCAGCCGTGCAGGCGCCACGAGTGATTCCCGAGGTCAATCCTGCTGTGCTGGCAAGCATGGCTGCGCCCTATCTGCTGACCAGCCCAAGTGCTCCGGGTATTGCGCTGGCTGCGGTACTGGCGGCGTTGCCTGAGCAAGTCAGCATTCGTCGGGTGACCGTGACGGCCTGTCTGGCCGTCTCCAGTCGCGGGCGTGAAGGCGTCTCCGAACTGGCGCGGCAGACCGCCGAGCTGCTCAATGGCCGTGCGTTCGAGCCGCAGCTGTTTGATCGGCAGATGGCGTTTAATCTGTTGGCACAGGTCGAGCAGACTGACAGTGCAGGTCACGCTGCTCTGGAACGGCAGATCGCCGCCGAGCTCAAGGAGTTGTTGGGGTTGCCTGAGTTGCAGGTAGCGGTGACCTGTATTCAGGTCCCGGTGTTCTTTGGCGACAGCCTGAGTGTTTCACTACAAACCGAAGCGGCCATCGACCT